>Ga0116228_10002987_pt1 | contig 14794 bp, 13 predicted proteins | sample S1TSphfallax_2_FD_89694 | JGI IMG/M metagenome (GOLD analysis project Ga0116228, IMG submission 89694) | Host-associated microbial communities from peat moss isolated from Minnesota, USA - S1T2_Fc - Sphagnum fallax MG | ecosystem: Host-associated > Plants > Peat moss > Unclassified | place...
CTAAACTAAATTCAACTTGGCTAAGTTAACTTGGATATGTCATTTTGTTTTAGATATAAATTTAGGATGGTTGTTTTAAAAATAAAATCCGTTAAGACAAAGAAATTAGTTTAGAACATTGCAGCACTTGAAAAGCTGCTGAGGTATGATCACTAGAAGCAAGTCACAGTCCTCCAAAGCATTGTGTGCACACTACATTGTCTCTTCTTCAGGACACTCTCCAAACCACACAACATGTGGTCGAAGCAATCCATTGCACAGTTTGCAGCCATGCAATTACATTGATGGAGTATTTTTCCTTTTTTGCCATCGGCTTCGGTACTCGTTATGCTCCATGGGGAGTACCGTCCCAATTCAACGCACCCAATTCGTTCCATTTAAACTCTAAGGGGTAATGCAAGCACAGGAAAGTGACAAAAATATCATTGAGACTTTCTACAGTCCCTTGTTCTAGTAGATAACAACTTGGTGACCAGTAGCCCACTCTTCATTGTAGCTTTTCTTTGATGCTTTAAAAATCAAGGAAGATGCATGAAGCATGAGCCCTAAACATTAGTGACATCTAAACTTTAATTGACATTTAAACATTGAACTTGGATTCCTCTCTCCAAATGAGAAAATTCCATCTGTCCTACAAAAGATAGAACCAAACCACTTCATAAACCTCAAAGAAAGTGTTAATGCACATCTCAGGATATCCACGACATAGAAAACGGATCAGCTTGTAGTCAGTTGATCGCATGGAATGCATGACAAAAGAGATACTTCTACCTACAATAGATAAGGTCTCCAATCCTTTGTTTTGCAAATCTTCCAAAGGAGGGTGTTTTTTTGGGTGGTCATGGGATCATAGGCTACCCAGCTCTGGATCTTTCCTTTTTTCTCATTTGCCTTTTTGGCTTTCCTTCTGATTTTGAGGATTTGTTTCTTGGAACCTCATTTGTCTGTTTCATCCAAATGAGGTTGTGGTGGGTGTTGTGGTGGCAGGCCTCAGCTCCATGAGGGATATCCAAAGCTGCAAATGCAGGGTGCTTTGAAGCCCACAGTGCTGTGTTGATGTGACAGATTGCCACTCCATGGATGACAGAACTATCTGTACCAATCAAGGAGGCTCGTACAACCTTGGTTCTTGTCACATGATGACAGTAGTAGAGCTGAGGGGGGAACATCAGGTTATGACAGATGACTATGTTCTTTCCTTCCACCAAGCTTCTCTTTTGGAAGCTGAGGATCTTCACTGGCCCCTTTCTTATGGGAGCTGAAGTGTGTGTTTGGCTAGTAGACAAAACTTCCACTTTGTTGCCCAACTTGGTGGCAACAAAAGCAACCATCTCTTCCATGGAAGTTGGGCAAGCTCTATGTTCTCTGGGCATGGCAGGGATCTCCCACAGGTTAAGTTGCAGTTGCCATGATGGCTGCCATTCCCGTGTTCTTGCTAATATTGAAACTAGCAAGGAGTGTTGGCAAGTTGGCTGTTGTTAGAGCAGGCAATGGCTTTGCAAGTTTGCTAGGTAGAAAAGCTCGAATAGGGTTTGGGTCAAAGAGAATGTTTGCCAATTGCATGTAACTCCCTTTGACAAGTTTTCTTCCAGAAAGAAATCCAGTTGGAAATTGTTGATGGTTGTAAAGACCTGGGATGCATGATCATGACCTGAGGTGGCATTGGCTTTTGTTTCATAGGATTGTATCTCAATGTCCTCATTGCACATGATTCCAGCAGCTTTATAGAAAGTAGCACTTGTAGCAGGAAAGATCATTGTGCTCCTGACAGCAGCTGTGATTTTACTCTTGATTGGTGACACTGAAGCTTTCAAAGTAAGAGGAATAGATACTGATAACAGCTTATTCTCCTGAAATTTGAATGCAAATGTGCGCATTGCCACCACAACCGTATTGAGGCTGATGCTCATCACCTGCCATACAAGTTAGGACACAAAGAATATGTGAGGTATGGTGTGTAAATCCAAATGACCCCATCTTTAAATTCATTCTCTAGATGCATCCCTTCCTGGAATCTAGACTTGCCAATTGATTGCTTTGAACTGGCTTAGGGATCAGGTGTACCAGCATTCCCAGAAGACCGGCAAAAACTCCTGTCCGCAGCATGATAATTACCATCCTAAGTTCGAGGTAGATGATATGGTTTTGGCAGAGCTGATGGATATGCAAATTCCCTTCTGCAGTGAATAGATTCTACTACAACATCAGCTCCGCAACTGTAATAGCCCTGCTGCTGTTGCAGAATTTGCCTTCAACTTCCTAGGCCATCGCCGGCACCTCTATAGCAACAACGGCAAGAACGGCAACAACGACAGCTTTGCCGATTTGCAGGCAGGATGTTCGCCGCCTGCAAATTCTTTTCGGCCATTAGGTCGTCCCATCCCATCGCCTCCCTTCCCTTATGAGGCAGGAGGAGCTGGAATTCCACTACAGTACAATTCGGACCTTCTCTGTTATGAGAAAACATTGGAGAATTTGGTCGCATCTTCTTCTTCGTCCCTGAAAAAGGAGGAGGCCAAAAGCCAGGTTGTGAAGCGAGTGGCAAGGGGGGCAAGCTTAAGAGCGACGACGGCAATAGGGCAGTTGGATCATCATCATCATGGCTTGACATTATAGCAGCAAACGATGCCAGCTTTGCAGTACGTTGGGAACTCCTGTGTGGATGTGCTGGTGCAGGTGTGGCTGCTGACGAAGATGGATGATGGCAGAGTGCTGCTCACTGTGCAAGAACAACCCTTTGTGCTAGAGCATAAGACTGATCGTCGTCTCTCGTACTACTGAACTGTCTCTGAGGAATATGAGTTTGTAGTCACCGGCAGCTCACCGAGACTTCCAGGTCAAGTCTTCTTGCAGCGGGTGTGGGAATGGACACCCGATGTTCTGTTCTACAATAGCCAGGAGTACCTGCGAGTGAGGCTGCGTAGAAGTATGATGTCCGAGGTACTCTAGCAGTACCCGTGTTTGAACCTTCCTCCAATAATTGCCTGGCTGTCATCGAACTTGGCATGGGTGCTGAGAAACTGTAGTAAGCACCTGAAAATTGACACCATCTGTCGAGCTTTGCAGGTGCGAGTAATGGGATTTTTTCTTTTACTTGCAGCCTTCTTTCTAAAGAATTTCATCTTGTGCCTGTAGCCGCTCTTCCTTCTCCTTTTTCCTTATCCTCCTTGGGTTTTGGTTTTCCGACATGAACAATGGTGAAGAGAAAGTGTCTGATGTAGTCTGATGGTCTATGGAGCGTGTCCTTTGTTTTGCAGTCTGTGAATCTGGCATCATCAGGTGGAACAAAGCTTCCGTCACTAACGGCATAACATAAACCTTTCAACAATCCATGAGTTTTTTTTCATTGTTTCTTGGATTTCCAGGCCATAGAAACTTTGCCAGGATATATCAGAAATCCTATACTTGGGAGGATGCTGCATTCATTACAGGAAACTGTATCAAGATCCAGAGGAAAAGTCTTGATCATGGTGAGTGTTATCTGTCAGAGTAGACAAAATCGGTCCTTGGATTGATGTTTTGGAACTTCGTTGGCATGCTTCTTAACGTGTTCCTTGGATATCTGGAGCTTGCTACAGAAAATAATGCAATATAAGTTGGTTTTTTTGTGAATCAGACCAAATTTGATTTTTGGATGAAATGGCAGTTGGTGCACGAACCATGCAGCTTGCTGAGCAAGTTGCACCTGAGGTTTGAACTGAGGTTTTTCTTGTTTGTTCTTGGGGTGGAATATGTTCTAAACCATCACAGAGGTACCCTACAGGTACAGGGAATTGTCTACAGGAAGTTTTGTAATTTCATAACTGGTGTTGTATTTTTGTTTGACCATATGAAGTGCACCCTGTGAACTGGGTCAATGGAACATTCTCCAGTAGCACTGTTTATCAATACTGTCCAATATTGATTACCGTTTACTAAATCAATACCAATACAAAGTTAGTAAACATGTTGTTGCAATATCACATCTCTTGCATATGCCTATAACACATGATGCATATGCAATTTTTAAATGCTTTTGTTGTGGTGTGCCTATAACACATTTACGACATCATAATAAACATGAATATGACATTGATTCACTATTGAATATCCAATTTGCAATTGTGTTTTTGCAACATTACATCACTTACCTTCAACAACACAAGCAATACAAATACAATGTTGGGAAAGTATGACTAAAACATATTATATCGTAACATAAGCAACAAGAATACAAACATTGAGTCAATATTGAATATCTAGTTTGTAGCTATGTTGTTGCAACATTGCATCCCCTACGTTCAACAATGCACATGCAATACAAATATGATGTTGAAAAAATATGAGTACAACATAAATACAATATAATAATAAAATGTATAACCACATTGTAACAACATTGTATCATTTACAATTAAAAATGCATATCCAATACAAACATAATACTAATGTGATAACATTACAATATGGACATAATGTGAATACAACATGTCAAACAACATAAATATGATGTAAATACATTGTTACATCAATTATCATTGAAACAATACCAAAATTAAGTCAATACAATCTAAATTATTTCAATGCATGTTTTGCACAAGCAAAGCATTAAACCTTGGACATCTTTTAAAAATATTGTGAAAGTATTTAAATAGCACTAATACAAAGGGGTTAACTTTTCTCAAACTTATGCCAAACATCTAAAGTTTTGCCTTCATTATGCCAAAGATTTCCAGTTTTGTCAAAAGAAAATTGAAGCAAACAACATTTACAAGGTAACATGAAAAACCTAATTATTTTCAACATTTGTTGAAGTGTGTTTTTCAATGTATAGGTCGGAAAAACTCTTTAAGGTCAATTAGCTTGTAAAAAACTCGATCAATGTTGATGAAAGGTTTTTTAGGGCCATACAAATTGTAAAGAACCTTGGACCAATAACAAAAATGAAGGTCAAAGGTTGAGGATGTTTGTAATTTAGAAATGATTTGAACCTTGGGTTGCAAAAGATTATTGCAATAAATCTAATAACACAAGTAAAAAGTTACATGAACATGGCATTTACAAGCATTTACAAAAATTTGAGAAGAATGAAGCAAGTGGCATTGGCATGGTAACATCAAAAAACCTAATAATTTTCAACAGTTATTGAAGTGTGTTTTTCAATGCTATAAGTTTGAAAAACTCTTTAAGGTCAATTAGCTCGTAAAGAACCTGATCAATATGGATGAAAGGTTCTTTATGACCGTACAAATCATAAAGAACCTCAGACTAGTAGCAAAAGAAAAAACGTCAAAAGTTCATGATGTTTGTAGTTTAGAGATGATTTGAACCCTTATTTGTGATAGACTATTGCAATAAATCTAATAACACAAGTAAAAAGTTACGTGAACATGGCATTTACAAGCATTTACAAAGATTTGAAAAGAATAAAGCAAGGTGCATTTACAAGGCAACATGAAAAACCTAACAATTTTTTTAAAAAACACAAAAGATAGGGAAAATATATTGCGAAGAATGCAAAAACAAAACTACAAACAATTCATGAACACATATGAATGTGAATAATACTATTTGAAAGCACTTGAAGTGCTTGTCCATAGCCTAGAAAAGAAAGAAAGAAAACTAAAAACAAACATGAGTTTATACTTTAGAATCATGGAAGTGGGGACAAAGGATATGGGATATAAACCCCAACCCTCCACCCACCCTTCCTATTCGGCATGTCACTATTTTATAGCTATAGAGAAGTTGTACCCCATTGTGATCATAAAGGGAGAGGATAAAACATTTGCCTTTTAAAAAATCTAAACTCATAGGCCAAACAAACAACTAAATAAAAAGGCAAAGACATGGTTAAAGTAACAAGCTAAACCCTCTAAGTTAACAAAATAATTATATTCTAAACTATGGTTAAACCTAAGGCTATCCATACTAACAAACCTAAAGTTAAACATATGTGTAAACTAAAAGGCGAAACTTACGGTTAAACATGGAAGGTAAAGTAAAAACCTAAACATGTGGGTAAATTAAGAGGCTAAAGCAAAAGTTAAAATTAAGAGATGAATGAATAGACTACTATTTTAGCTTGAATATTTTTGGTAAACTCGAGTAGAATTGGGTAGAGCTTGAATATTTGGGCTAAACTTGGGCACAATGGGCTAAGGCTTGAATATTTTTGCAAAACTTGAGTACAATGGGCCATATTGGAATATTTTGGCTAAACTTGGGCACACTAGGCCAAATTTGACTATTTTGGATAAACTTGGGTACATTGGCCAAAACTTGAATATTTTTGCTAAACTTGGGTACACTTGGGTAGGCCTCGAATATTTTCATTCAACTTGGGTACATTTGGGTGAAGGTGAATATTTTGATTAAACTTGAATACACTTAGGTAAACTGGAATGTTTTGGTTAAATTTGAATACACTTTGATAATTTTGAACATTTTGGTTAAACTCGGGTACACTAAGTGGGTAAATTTTATTATTCATCGACAAGTTTTTGTGATTTTTTTTTTCTTACACTCTTTGACAACATGTTTGTTATGTTATTTAAGCTTAACCTATATTAATAATTTTGGCAAAACTTAAAATTTGGCATAACAATGGAAAAACTATAAAAAATTGGAATAATTGCGAAAAACTAAAAAGTTTTGGCATAATTGGAAAAAAAGTAAAAATGTTTGGCATAACTTGGAAAAAACTAAAAAATAATTAATAAATCTACATCGTCCAATTTATGGCTAACAAGATGTTAACACATGTTGTCTAGGCAGGTAGGTAATTATTAAACCCTATTAGGTAAATAGGTTTGCTTAGGTATGTAAGTAGGTTGAACTTAACTAGGTTTATGCTATATAGGTAAGATCAGAATAATCCAATTTTATTTTTAAGATTAACCATTTCATAAAGGTCAAGCTTTTTTAATTCACTCATTACTAATGGCATTTGGCATTTCGTTATTACAAAGCTATTGCTCCTAGTTATATAATGAGCCAAATAAAATGGAAGCCAAAGGATATGGGATAAAAAATTCCATTGCAGACGTCATGAACCAACATAATTGCACATTAGATGCAACTAATCTATTAGAATATATAAGCGAAGGGAGGGTTCTGTTGCTTCTAGTGTCCAAACAAAACTTGAAGCCCTCCTCTTGGCGCATCTAACACACTAAGAATCATTGAAAATGGATTAGAAATGAAAAAGTTACAGCCCCCCAAAGTAAAGGGGTCCAAAATTCAGAAAACCATTGAACACTATAAAGGCCGATTCTTAAACACCAAAAAAGTTCCTTTTCTGTTTTTTTTTTTTTGCTATTAAAGTTCCAATATTATCTATATAACTTCAGATGGCACTCCTATAACACTTTAAATCGTTTAAAATGAATAAGAAATAAGAAAGTTATGAGGTTTGAAAGTAGGAGGGGTCCAAAGAAAAGAAAAGAAAAATGTTTTGTAGTTTGGAAAATGTTCATTTTTCTTATTTTTCATGTTTTTCTTCTTGTTAATTTTTCATTATTCCTTGTCTTTTACACTTCAAATATGATTGTAGGATAATTTTAATAATTATGATTACTTAATCAAAATATGACTTTAACATTATTATCCAGTTTAAACTAATAATTAGCTTAAGATGTATATGTACTTGTAGGTTAACTCATGTAGCCTATTTACATTAGTATTCTAGCATAAATAATTAAATTTAAATATATAATACCTATTGATTATATATATAATTGATTATCATTATAATTATAATAGACATTTAATTGATAATTATGAATATTTATAATAAATTTTAATATTATCATATTAATTGATTTTGAATTATTTTTTTGTTTAATCAAATTTACATTTTCTGAAAAATATTCCAATTCAAATAAATTCAAATATATATATATATATATTCCAAAACAAATATTTAAATGTATTTGACCAAAAACAAAATTAAGTTGCAATATATATTTAAACCATGGTTTAATTTAACTTACTTTAATTTAGCCATAATTTAATTTAGCCATAATAAATTTATTTTAAATTTATTTTAACCATACATAATTTAACATAACTTAATTTAGCCATAAATAATTTAACATAACTTATTTTAGCCATAATTAATATATTTTAATTCATTTAATATAATTTAAGTATGTATAAGTTTAGGCCATTATTTTTGTGACATGTGTCCATGTTGTACACATTTAGTTGCACATTAGTTGCACACACAACCATATGGTTGAAAAATTATACAATACCAAATTTATAGTTGCATAGTGACTGGTTGCAAATGACAAGATTTCTAGTAGTGATCCTCGATTATCCTTTAAAGTTGAAAACTTTCAATCTCTAGGGCCCGAGTACTAGGTGCAACAATATTTTGGTATTGAAAAACATCATTTTTAATAGGGGTCCAAACATGGCCCCATGAAGTTTTCATGTTCGTAATTACGACCAACCACTCCATCAAGTGAATTTTGGTGTCAATTTGTATTTTTGGTTTTCCTTTTTCAATGTTGATTATGACCTCTTGTTGCTCTGCCACGTGCAAGGTAGCAAGACCTTCCCAATCCATCGTGTGAAATTATCCTCTTTGATTAGCAAAAAGTACATCCAAAGGTCAAAACTCATTGGATTGAAAACTTCCTTATACCATTGGAAAGTTCTTAGAATGGAGATGTCTAAAATGGGCTCACATGACCCATTTGGGTGCTTAAAACATAAGTTATGGCCAAAAGAAGGGTTGGGAATCAAATTGCCAATTTGACTCCAGACCATTAAAAGTTAGGAATCACCCCAATTTACATGCGTTCAGGTGGGATGCCACATATCATTGAAAAGCTTTCGATAAAGGCTAAAAATTTTCTTTAAACTTCACCTCAATTGGAGGTCTTCACAAGAAATTATGGGACTCCAAAGTCGTAAAAGTCCCAATCTTGGGAATCCTAAGTTAGGAGTCCCAAGACAAAATGCCATTTGTGTGTAGGCCTGATGGCTAAGGGCAGAGAATATTATAAAGGGGAAGGTGGTGGCTTCCCCCAAGTCCGGGCCGTGGTGAATCTTGTGAGTTCGTTGTTATTTGATTTGTGCAAGTCTGTGTGAAAAATTGACCCACTTGTCACTCATCCTAATCTCCATCTTGAAGCTCCAACACACCCTTCTACTCTTGAAGGTAGGGAGCGTACCTCAATTCCTTATCCTTTAGTTGTTTTCACTTTTGGATTCATAATTGAATATATCAAAGAATTTGGGTGTGCGTAAGAAATTTTTGTTTTGTATCCACGAAATGGTCACCAAATGTTAAACCCACCCAATGAATTCCCATGTGTTTTTAAGCACTTGATTGAAAACCAAAATAGACTTGAACACTTCAAATCTACTAGTGTTTAATGACAAATAGTCATTTTAAAACATGTGGAAAATAGTTAGGCCAATAACCTACCACTTTCTTTAAAGAAAAACAAATAGATAACCATGAACAACTTTACAATATCTCCAAAGTTAGTAATTGAAATAGCAAGTAGGAAAAAGCCATTTCAATGCACTTTGCAAAGCAAAAAGTTCAAGCAAAAACAAAATTCGTTTCATGCAAAAAATTTCAAAAATGCCAAAACTACATTACAATCATCAAAAACAAAGATTAGAGAAAAGACCCTTCAAGCTTCCTTAAAAAAAGGTTTCAAGTTTGTAAGATAATAGTGGGGATCCTAAAAAAAATGAAAATCCCTAGAAATCCTCATAAAGTCTAGGTTATCCAACCCTATCCTATGTCTAAAACTTGGAATTGAAATAATAAATGACAATTAATTTTTCAAAATCAATAGTGATTTAAAATCAATAATGACCTACAATTAATAACAACCTAAAATTGGTTCTCACTTAAAACCAATAATAACGTGAAATTGGTAGAAATGTAAAATTGGTTTATGTAAAAAATTGGTAAAGTTTGATTTTTGGTACAAAAATTACAACTCTTCAAAACTAGGTTAGAAAATTTCTAGCCTTAATAGATGGGATATGGTGAAGATTTAAAGGGATGATGGCAACAACACATAAGATAGAAGTCTTCATCCTTTGGTAAGTGTTAGCGAGTTAGGTTTAAAAAAGGAACTTTTGATTAATGGACACTATGTCCAAATTTTTGGGTTTAATGTTCTTCATATATTAGTTTTAAAATGTTTATACATCAATTTATGATTGCATTTGTGAAGGTTGGATAATTCCAAGCAACTCAGTATTTGTAAAACTCAATTAGATCAATTAAAAACCTAATTGAATTTTTTTTCAATCTCTCAAACAAGATTTCAATTAGTTTTTCAATTTCTTGCATAGTTTAGTTTTGATTTAAATAATCAGTTAAAGCATGAAACATTTTAAAACTCTTACTTTGATAAAAACCATTAGTTAAATGTTTGGAAACCCCATTTTAGTTCTTAATTTTGAATTCAGTAAAATATAACTTTTTAAAAACAAATTGTTTGCCTTTTTCTAAGGTTCACCAAGTAGAGAGTTAGGGCTTGAATCCACACATGTATATAAATGTTCATTATTAAAAGTGCCATTCTTGCTAATTTCTTTATGTAGGAACAAGGAGAAAGCCCAGAGACCCTAAGAGATCTCAACACACCTCGAAGGAAGGCAACAAGTTTGAAGTAAGAACTTGGAACTCTAACCTTGCTTTGTTTCCAAGTTTTTATGTTTAGAAAAATCCAAGCTCAAGCTTGGATTTGAGTTTTAAAAAACTTTACCTTGAATCCAATCTCAAGTTCAAATTTTAGGGCACTGGCAAAGTTTCAAAAAAAAAAAAAAGTTGAGCTCTTAATCAATTCCATTTTTGGAAATTAAAAAAAAAAGGACTTGAACTCTAGCTTGGCTCCATTTTTGAAAAAAAAAGAGTTGAGCTCTAACCCTAACTACAACAACAAAAATAGAACCAAATTTTTATTTTCTTTTTCAAGTCAAGGAAAATTTGACTACAACAAAAAAGGAACTAAACTAAAGTTCAGCTTCATTTATTTTTGCTTGATCAAAATATTTTTCAACATTGAAAAAAACTTCGATTGAGCAAAGAAAAGGCCAAGCTTGGGCTTGGCTCCCAATTCAGAACTGGGCCCAAGTTCTGTTTTTCTTGTTTTTGCCCAATCCAAATTTCTTTTGGCACTAAAAGAAGCTCGGATGGAGCAAACATAATATGCTAAACTTAGGCCCGACTCCAAATTCAAAGCCTTGCCTAATATTGGAGTTTTTTTTTTTCATCTAAAGTTCTTTCAATGTTGAAAAAAACCTTAATGAAACAAAAAAAAAAATGGAATTAAAGCTCAACTTTTTTTTTCTCTCTTACAGAATGTTTAGTAGTGTCAAGAAAAGCTCGGAAGGAGCTCAAGGAGCCGAAGTAAAACCTAGCAAGAACCTTGGATGCTTAGCTCCTTTTTTTCCTCAACTTGACCTTTTAAGTTTTTTTTTTTTTAGGAAATAATGTTGAACTTTCTTGTGTCTAGTTTTGCAGGACATATATTGTAAAGATATCTTTGTCACAATAATTCTGGAGATGCTTAAGGTATTGGGTGCATTATGTACCTTTTTTTTGTTTACAAAATTTTGCATTGTTTTCATTGTTTTCTTTGTGCATTTGTAACATTTTAAATTTTTTTGTAGACTTCTTAAGTGTTACCATATGTAGATTCCTTATCCTTTAATAAGACTATTCGAGCCATTTAGAGCCAAACTAAGTTCAATAGCTTTGAAGTCCTTGACAAGCACAAGATGGTGCCGATAAATAAAGCCTGGATGGTTATTCCCTTGTGTAGGATGATATCCATGTTGGTTGTTTATCCTGCATTCAAGATGGAGCAAGCGTTCCAAACTAGTTATCGAGAAGGGGACAATTTTTTTTATGTATCATTTCTCAATTGGAAAGGGAAAGAGGAATTCCAAAAGTAACACATGTTTTCTTGGAGTTGGCATTAGATGTCTAAAAATGAAAGATTTGAATTCTTGTTATTTGTTGATCTTCACCTCAAGACTCTCTAAGTGCATTTTTTTGTGTGGGATGAGAATCACAGTGTCACAACCCTAGCCTTGGGCTTGCAACCAAGGCAAGGCTTGCAAGGTTGCGGGCCAAGAGAGGAAGCCCGGGAGTGAACAAAAGTGTGAGGGAATGAACCCTCACACTCCCAAAGGAGCTTCCACCTTGGGAGTTGGAGTCCCGATGGACTCCTGAATCTTCAAAGAGCAATTGCAAAGGCCAAAACTTAGTGGATTGAAGAGTTATTTATACCATTGGAAAGCTATTGAAACATAGATGTCTAAAATGGGTTCGCATGACCCATTTGGACATTTGAAACACACAAGTTATTGCCAAAAGAAGGGTCGGGAGTCAAATTGGCAATTTGACTCCCAAACATTAAATGTTGGGAATCGACCCAATTTCCTTGCGTGTAGGTGGTGTGCAACATACAGTTGGAAAAATCCGGACAAGGGCTACAACTTTGCTTTAGATCTCATCTCAATCGAAGGTTTGCACGCAAAGTTATGGGGCCCCAAAGTTGCGAGAGTCCTAACTTTGGGAATTTCCCATTTTGGGAGATGGAGTCCCGGTGGACTCCCGAAACTTCAGAAAGCAATTTGAGAGGTCAAAACTCAATGTCTTGTGACATTCTTTATATCATTGAAAATCTCTTGGAACTTAGATGTCTAAAATGGGCTCGCATTGCTCATTTGGACATCTAAAACACAAGTTATGGCCAAAAGAAGGGCCAAAAGTCAAATTGGCAATTTGACTCCCGACCATAAAAAGTCGGGAATCGACCCAATTTACTTAGCTGCAGACAACGTGCAACATACCGTTGGAAATTTTTTGATGAGAGCTACAACTTTGCTTGAGACCGCACCTCGATCCGAGGTCTGCTCGCAAAGTTATGTGGCTCCAAAGTTTTAGGAGTCCCAACTAGCACGATTTCGGAGCTAGCACAATTTCAGGACTCCCACGCGGGAGTCCTGGGAGAGAAAAGCCATTTGGATGTAGGCCCATGGAGAGGTGCAGAGTATACTATAAGGGGGAAGGTGGTGGCTTCTCCCAAGTCCGGGCCATGGTGAGTCTTATGTGTCTGTGTTGCCCGTGGCTCGTCCTTGCACCAAAGGTGCTCCAACTATGCACTAACCACCTTATGTGGGTTATGTGCAAGCCCGTGTGAATGAGTGAAGCTTGTCGATTCTTCCTAGTCCCATCCCGGAGCTCCAACACACCCCTCTACCGCTCAAAATGTTATGAACTAAGGAACGTGCCCCGACTCCTCCCCCTTCCACTGTCTTTCACTTGGACTCACATTTGAGTCCCTCAAGGAGTTGGGAGTGCGTCAATTATCCTTGGCAATTTTCATGGGCTTGTTGAACTTCTCATTGCCATGACATAATTCAACAAGTATGTTTTTTAACATTTTTTTTCCTACATTAAATTAGATTTAAATGAATGTGTTTTCTTTGTATTTTTGTAAGTTCGTGGAACTAGACCACATAAAACCCATTCTTGTTCATGAATTTTTCAAATTTCAATTGATTAGGATTATCGCCTCAAAGCAACTCAAAGAGGTGTTGTTAACATAAGTTTACAAAAAATCCCAGTTCAAGTCTCACAAAACATGGTATTTTCTAACCTCATAAGTTTTTTTTGAATATATGTATAAGGTATGACATACTTCAAACTCCTTTTAAGATTTTTATTTTCCTTTTTTTTCAACTTGTTCATCGTTGTTTTTCTTTGTTATTGTAATGAGAGATTTCTAGAGCTATGGACATTGTTGTCACAACCTTAGCCTTGGGCTCGCGACCAAGGCAAGGGCTTGCGAAGGTGCGGGCCAAGAGTGAAGCCCAGGAGTCACATTTCATGCTCCCGGGAGTGTGGGAGTGTGTGAGGGAATGAACCCCCACACTCCCAAGTGAGCTCCCACTTTGGGAATTATAGTCTGAATGAGAGAGTTGGAGTCCCAATGGGCTCTTGAATCCTCAAAGAGTGATTCTAAGGGTCAAAACCCATGGGATTGAAAAGTTCTTTATATCATTGGAAATTTCTTGGAACATTATGTTTTAAATGCGCTTGCATGACCCATTTGGGCACTTTAAACACAAGTTATGGCCAAAAGAAAGGTCGAGAATCAAATTGTCAATTTAACTCCTGACCACTAAAAGTTAGGAATTGCTCTGATTTCCTTGCGTGTAGGTGGCGTGCCAAATATCATTGGAAAGCTCTCAACAAGGACTATAACTTTGCTTTAGACCCTCACCTTAATTGGAGCTTTGGTCACAAAATTATGGGTCGCCAAAGTTGCAAAAGTCCCAATTTTGGGAATTTCAGGACTCCCACTTGGGAGTCCTGGGACAAAATGACATTTGGGTGCTAGCCCTGTGGCCAAGCACAAAGTGTACTATAAGGGGGAAGGTGGTGGCTTCCCCCAAGTCCGGGCTGTGGTGAGTCTTGTGAGTTTGTGTTTGCATGTGGTTTGTCCGTGCACCAAAGGTGGTCTAGTTATGCACTAACCAACTTGTTATTTGGTTTGTGTAAGTCTATGTGAATAATTGACTTGCTTGTAAATCTTCCTAATTTGCATCCCAAAGCTCCAGCACGCCCCTCTGCCCCTAAAACATTGTAAGCCAGGGAGCGCGCCCCAACTCCTCCTTCCACTATTGTCACCTATGACTCGTAATTGGGTCCATCAAAGAGCTTGGGAGTGCGTCATAGTTGTGGTCAAATTGTATTATGAAAAATTCCCCAACGTTCAAGATTATTTCACCACTAAGGCTCCAAGAACAAATGGAAAAA
>Ga0116228_10002989_pt1 | contig 14792 bp, 8 predicted proteins | sample S1TSphfallax_2_FD_89694 | JGI IMG/M metagenome (GOLD analysis project Ga0116228, IMG submission 89694) | Host-associated microbial communities from peat moss isolated from Minnesota, USA - S1T2_Fc - Sphagnum fallax MG | ecosystem: Host-associated > Plants > Peat moss > Unclassified | place: USA...
ATGAAATATAGTTGAATTCTTCAAAATATTAAAAATAATGTTAGTGCATTAACACTAAATTTTTGGCAAACATATGTCCAAAGTTATGAATTGAATAAGTTATGCAACAATTTGATAAGTTATTCATACAAATTTTGAATAAAATTCATATCACAACAAAAAGTACATAATAGCCACCCATCCATTTTATTCTTCCATATTTGTTTCATACAAATAAACTTATGCAAAAACATACTAAAAATGTGTTCACTAATAAATCAAGTCCCACATTTGTTTTCAAAGCAATGGACATTAATCACCCATCATGCCCACCATCTTATTAACTTTTTAATGATTTAAACGAAATTACAAGTTTGCATTCTCCAATGTGTTAGTTGAATTATGTGTTATTAATTATGTAACATTTGATGGTTGTGTGAATAGAATTGATGGCATATTCAAAACATCAACAACATATAATGAAAAAATCATAATTTATGGATAATGTTTCAAGGTTCTTAATTTTGTAATACAAACAAGAAAAATAATTAGTTATTACTATAAGAACAACATTGAATAAAAATGGAGACCAATTGAACCTATCATCAAATATGTAAAAGTTGATAAGACCCAAATATTTATCATAACAAGGATTTGATTTCCAATTCAACTTACACCATCAAGATCATCCATCATTCTTGAGGATTGTTGTTAGATGAATTAGTTTTTTTTATCTTACTAATATTTAAAAACATGTCCTAGCATATATAACTTTATTGTGGATTCAAATATAATAAATAAAATTTTTATTGGCTCCTTTCAACATGAAATGTTATATGTGAATCCAACAATATATATAGACATGAAAATATTGAAAACAAATTTACCTTGGATAGATTTATTCCTTAGTTTTATAAAAAAACTCATATAATTATATAAGTTTCGAATACAACTTCTTCACACAACATTATGAAAACATTAACCATGACCATAATACTCAAATGTTTGACATCTTGTGTATTATAAAAACAAGAATATACAATGCATCAACTGATGTGCACAACTTTATAAATTCATCAAAATATTCATATATTTCAATCCATGACCATCATGTGTTCATGTTATAAATATGACATACACATGCATTTGAATTCTTTGAATGCAACAACCAATGATGGTTCATAATGCATAACGTCAACTTTTAATACTAATACATGAAAAACAATATGTATTGTATGTGTTTTATACAATTCATTCATGTTTATTTTTTATATTCCTAAATAATTTTCAAATTATAATACAACAATTTCTTGAACATTGTTTAATCATCATTTTGGGAGATTTTAATGTTGACATTTTGAAAGACAATAATCATGCAAAAAAAAAAAAAACAATAGTTATTAAATTTCATGGATAAAATTGAATTCAAATCATAATTCAATGGAAGCACCTCAAAAGCTAGATCTCAACTAGATCATAAACAAGTGAACATCCTTGGAAATTAATGCAAATATCATAGCCTATGGTTAGTTTCCACATTGACAAAACGAATAATTATTTATTTTCAAAAAATGAAAATTTAAAATTTTGAAATTATTATTATTTTCATCATATACTATAATATTGTGATATGAGTAATGAAATTATTCAAAGTGTAGTCTATGATAATTATGATGGTTTTCAACATGTCAACTTTGTATTTTCACAAAAGTTCATTTCACTATTTTGAAGATTATTTAATGATGAAATGGACCTTAACGTAAGGTATGGTGCAACTAAAGCATATTGGCTAGACTTCAATAAATTGATGTATATTTCATTCAAACTACCAACACAATTTCAATATAACAAGAAACCATTAACATTCCCATTTTTTTAAAGTGTAATATATGTGATTACATGTGCATGTGTGTACATGTTACATTTTCCATTTGGTGACTCCCAAATGGATTATGGTTTCAATGTTTATTGTCATTAAATGTTTCATCATTTACTACACAAGGCCCCTATTGGTCATCACTAGGTGCAAATAACACTTTATGGTCTAAATTGTTAGTTTTTTATTAATTTTTGAAAACCAATGTGCACAAAGTTTTTTCCATTTTGCAATCACAAGATGGGAAAAAAATTGGATTTTCTTTCTACGTAGACTAACAAACCATAACAAAAAAACAAACCATTCATAGAAATCCTTAAACCAAAATGCAACTAGAACCCCATGACCAAGGAAAAAAGCTTTGAATTAATCGAAGGTTATTTAATGTTAATTCAAGAATTTCATAATTGAAAGTAATGATTTTATTTGCATTTTATCTTTATTTTATCTTCATTAAAACTTCTTTAAATTAATTAAACAGATCAAAATGATAAATGATAAATAATGTAATGTATAACTAGATATTTTTGTATATGCTATAATGCATGATGCAAACAAGTCTATCAAGAAATAATATTTTTTCTTCAAATTTTGTAATAGTTGCAAAATTCAACTAGTAAAGTTGGAGAGTGTTTTATGGCAATTTTTTTTTCAAAGGCCTCATCAACTTTGGGAAGCTCTAACTTTTGCATTCCTTACTAGCCAATTTGGAATCTATAAAAGGCTACTAGTGGTTACATTAATGCCCTACCAAAAGTCTTGAAACATCAAGGCCAACAAATGAATAGTCATTAAATGCTAGCCCCTTGAGCTTCTAAAGATTCAATTACTAGCCTATCTACCTTTTTTTCTTCAAATTTTTGGGCCTTTTCAATCAAAGGAAATGAATTGGCCTTCTATATCATGTTGGCATCTAAAAACTCATGTAGGATTGATAGTATAAAATAAATGAAAAGTGGAACTAGTGTTTACATGAGCTCTTGGTAGGTTAGAGATATTTGCACTAGGGCAAATTTAACTATCAACTTAAGTAGATAGGATTCAAAAAAAATTGTTTTGCCTCCTATAATTATCCATATTTTTGTTCCTAACTAGGTGAATTGAGAATTGTTAATGCATGTTGTGAACTTCCACCTAGTAACCTTGCATTGGAGGGATTATGATTAACAATATTTAACCTTTAAATATCCTTAACTAATGCCCATAAGCACTTTGATAGGTTGAGTTTCACTAATGGTTACTTCAGACAATGATGTTATTAATTGATGTCCACAAATGCATTAAATAATAAATTCATTGGTTTTAGCCTTGCAAAGGAAAAACATGAATTCTAAAATGACTTATTTCATTTTTCTAAAACAATTACCATTTGTGGCCTAGTTGTTAACATGTTACTGAAAAGAACTTAAAGAATGTTATATAATTTTGGGCTACCATTCACAAATATAGTTGTATTGCAAACAATTAAATTATATAAATATGTGGGACACATAATGACCTAAAAAGTCTTCCATATTTAGAGCATAATTTGGATGAACAAATTAATCCAAATCGAGGCTAAAACTTAATGTTGGAAAGTAATTGATGAGGGCTATAGGAATGATCATATATTGGATAAAGTTTTTAATAATTATGGTGCTTTGAAGTTTTGGACATGAAATATTCAAAAATCAAATATTCAAAAATTCTAAATTGTTGATTTTCCCCATTGGGATGCAATCCCCATGGAGACTTATTTCTAAGTACTAGGGAATCGTGCTTCATACAATGGTTCAATTTTTGTTAAGTCCATGATTAGTCTTGATTTTATTTTCAATTACATTCACATTAAATTATTCTTCCATTTGTTTTATGCATGAGATAAATCAAATGTCCTTCACTAATGCAATGTTATTTTCAATTTATACCTTGAAGTAAGCAATTGAATTTCGTACCAAATAAATGGGGAGTATATTGAAATTCTTAAAAAATTCTATCATGTGTCTATATCAAAAATTACCATCATTTCCGTTTGGTAACCTTGCACCTTCATTATTATGTCATAAATTAAGAATTGATATTTCAACTATGAATGCTTTGAAATACTTGAAGGATTAAATCATTTTGAAACAATTAAAGCTTAGAACCAAATTGTTCTAAATGTCACTTGGCTCTATGCAACATTGGGCTATCTGTTTAACCATGTTGTCAAGTTGACAACTATTTATGACCATTTTCTTGGGAAGTGAGAAGACTGCATGATGACACAAAGTAAAGAAAAACCCCACTCAAAAGTGAAAAATCATAATATAGGTAATTTTGTGGAACATGTTGCGAAAGCTACTAAAAGCCTAAAAAGCTTGTGACAACACATGAATACTCACCTAAAAAGCATTTTCAAAAGTTTTTACACAATTATGTAACAACTCATTCCTATCAAACAAAAGGTTTGGTGTAAATTTTTTTTATAATAACAACAATAAGACCACTAACAAATTGCATTACATTACACTCACAATAGAAAGAGAAATCCAAAAATCTAGTACATTGTTGCATTCCACATCTCAACACACCAAGAAAGCATAAACATTCCCTTTTGCAAAAACTAAACCTAAAATCAAAATCCACGAAAGATAAAACAAAACCTAATCAAAATACACAAGCAAAGCCCTTATAGAATCCTCAAAAATAAAACCCCAAAGACAAGCCAAACTTGTAGTATGTAATGCATTCCTTTTCGATCTTATAAGGAAGCATGTCATCCTACCCACTTCTCTCCTCTTCTTTCCTCTTCTTTCCTCTTCCTTTTGTTGTTGTTATTGCTGCTACTCAATAAAAATCTTATGGACAATCAAACATCACAAACCTTGTTATGTGTTATATCAAAACTTGAAGTTTGATAGTAATCAATATAACAACCCCATGTTCCCACGTATCCAATGAAAGCAAAAAGAAATTTGTTTTTTAGAAATGTTCATTTCTTAGTTTGCCTTCAAGTATGTGACATGCATCAACATAGGGGAAATTGTGTCATCAAGGAAACAACTAACTTTACACCTTGGTAAATATTTTTCCAACAATGTAACACAATGGAAAAATGCATTTGTGAAAATGTTAATGCATGGTTGGCTATAGCTAGAACACAAGATGAAATCTTTTACCAAAAAAGTATTTGGTGATGATGCTAAGTGATAATGCCTTTTGGCCTAACTACAACTCCAAATAAGATGACCACATATCATTACTCATTGAATCCTACTATCATCAACATAATTCCATTTCTTTTATATGCTCCTCCAAACTCTCTAGTTGTTGTCAACTTTTATGCATCAAACTAACATTAAACAAACAAGAAAAGACATGAAATTCACCTCGGTTAGTGAGTTCCCCATAAATTGTAAACTTTTTATGAGGTGATCATCTAAATGTTAATGCATGCTTTCAAATCAAGAAGTATGACCCTTATATGTTGCACTAATATTTGGGCAAGGAGTAACATTTGAAACATGGTGAGTTCATTATATTACAATCAAATGTAGAAAAGGTACAAAATAGAAAAAAAAACCAGCAACATTACCAAAATATTATTTACCAAATTCAACTTTTCTACCAATTGAATAATTCCACACCTTTTTGATAGATTGTGATATACCTATAAAATGTTGGAAAATTAATACTTAGTAATACTAAAAAACAGCAAAATTATCACAACAATTAATTTCAGAAAGTCAATATGCCTTGTAGTAAATTTTTTTTACTAATGGGTAAATAAACAAGGCAAAAAAGGATCACTTATAGGTTGGTTTTAGAAGAATTTTTTTTCATAGACAAAAGCTTCACAAATGTTTTTATTTGCAGCAATGTCCTATAGACATATCCAAAGCCACATGTATACGTTTTACAACCTAAAAGACTTCTATAACACAACAAACACATTTGCTAGCCTCAAGACTACATCAACTAATCCATATTTGTCCCAACAAATACATAAACCCATTTCAAGAATGCTTCAATGCTTTGGGATGCCTACATGTTAAACTTGCATGCCAAGTGGAAAGGTCTATTTAACACCATAAAAAATCGATAAACACATATCCTTTTCCATACAACCTAAAATACCTTCAAATTCGTTGAATGCAACAATTATTCTTAATTAAAAAAATAACTTGAAAATTTGTCCTTTTACTTCCTAATTTCAGTTAAAAACACCAACATAGCTGAGGCACATAGGAACCACATTCCTTAATAAAAAGTTGCGAGTATCTATTCCCTTATCCATAATATCTAATTGCACAACCCAAAACCTCAACTTAAAACAATGTTTTTTCTTTGAGGACCTTTGCAAAGTAACAACATAGATGTAAACCACATAATACAAAAAACAAAGTAGGAGTTGGTTTGCAAGTGCTTCAAAGACTAGATTCAAACTAATGGGCATGAAGACAAATACATAAAACTCTTAAAAACTTGAGGTAATGAAAGTATACCTTGGAAATAACACCAATTGTTCGAGACCTTGCAACACACAAGTTTCCATAACAACCTTAGATACCATGGATAAATGATAAATGACACTTTATTTCTCCAAAATTGTTAATCAAACATAACATAAGAGAATCCAAATCTATTACATCTTTTAATGTAAGTTGTGTCAAAGGAACACAAAATATGTCTAAAAAGAAGATGATAATGACAATAAAAACATGTTTGATTGTTTTAAAAGGGAGGAAAAAAAACATTTGTTTATTTTTGAGTACCCCAACTTGTTTCATTTTCAAGAGCATTACCTCTACTTGTTACACAATACTTGACAAGTTGCATGTTAATGATGTCTCCAACACAAGGACCATTATTGTCACCCTCTTTAAATTGCCCTTGAAAGAGTGGTCATATGCCAAACTCCGTTCATGGTTGCTTATTTTGGAACTAACAACCTTTGTGTCAAGGACACCAATTAAGCTCCTTTAACTTCTTGTTGGTAGCTACAATATCCTTATTCTTTCGTCTTATCACTTTTTTTTCTTCTTTTTTTTCCATCTATACCACTCACATATCCATGCACAATTGATTCTTCACTATAAAACTATGAGTCACCCTATAAACTAAAGGTAACATTGTTCCTTGTTGAATCTTGTGAAGCTAACTTTATCAATTGTTAAACAAAAAGAGAACAAACAAGAAGACAAAGAGGAACAACATGGGGACCCATGATGAGAAACAAAGATGTTGCAACCATTTTTCAACCTCATAAGTGTTGCTTTGTAATTCTCAAAGCATGCATGTCTTTTGGATGTATATTACTGATGTTCTTATCCAAGTAACAAAACTTTGAATAAATTTGTCTTGTTTACAACATATGTTCGTAATTTTAAACATAATGCAATTTGGAAAAAGGAAAATTGACATGTTGAATTATACTTTCAACCTATAGGATGGACCATGAATAAACAAAAATCATTATTGTTTTGTTGGCTACTCTGAACACACATGGGGTGACTATATGAATGTTTGCATGATTTATGGGGTTCTAGAAAATGAATAAAGTAAAAGACATGTAGAAACAATCATATGTCCCTTGTAGGGTACTTGTACTTCAAGTTCATGCACATGCTTCATCTAATTTTTTGACTTTTTTTTTCAAGGCAACAATATTTTTTAGATGGATATCATGTTCAAATTCAAAATTTTCTATGGTTTTTTTAATTTTCTTTTCGAAGGAATCTTGTTGTGTTCACATTTGGGTGATTTCATGTTATAGTTGTTGCATTTGCACCACTAGCCACAAATGGCCACTAAGAATCAATCTTCAACATAATTAACTCATGTTCCTATTTTACAACAAGGTTTGCCTGACCTACTTGATTGCCTAGGATCCATTATCCACAAAAACCCTGAATCAACCTTGAGTTGGCCATATTAGTCCATATTATTTTGACATTAGATTTGGCCTTTTACTATTCAAAACACTAGGACTCTTGCTCCCACTACTACTTTTTTAAAGCTATCAACTAATTTATGATCTTTTTCGCCTTCTATTCATTTAGTTCATGTAGACTATTTCTTTTCCTCAAATCTTCTAAAAACATTCTTGTCAATAGCCTCCAATTCTTTTTTCAATGCTTTTACTTCCTCCTTGTTCCCTCTCGTTCACAATAACCAAACCATGTGAAGAAGTGATATGGAGTTATAACCACCGTGACCCACATGCAAAAATACCCAAAAAGTTGTTAGTTGTAAACGCCATTCATTCACCTTTTAAAACAAAAATAAGGCCATTAATGAAAAAAAAATTGGGTATTGAATGGACCTTCGTTTCAAGTTCAAGCATGCAATATTCATACTATTGAGTCAAATATTTGGCCTCTACTTCATTACATGCAAGTTCTTGGATTAACTACTCCTTTTGTTGTATGGTGAATGATAGTTCATGCAATTGTTTATCCGTTGCCTGTACCCAACCCATAATTTAAAAGAAGAAGGAAATATCCTACCATTAAAAGAAAACTACAAGAATATGAACGACAAGAACAACCCTCATTGGAGAGCTCAATGTTGGGCATTGAGCTTGTGCTCCTTTCCACCTCAACAAACCATTACTTAAAACAATACAAAATCAAAACTCTTTCAAAGCTTGATAAACCTATTGTTTGTTGGTAAATGTCAAGTACCCACCATAAATTTTTACTAGCAAAATGTTCGAAACAATTATCTACATGACCATAAACAATCGGAGAAATTGAATCATTTAATTCATTTCACTTACTAACAACATGGTTAAAGTAATACCAACTTCTTTCAAAACACTTTAATCATTGCCATGTCCAAACCACGAAGTTATTTGGTAGCAACAACACATGTTTGCTATGTTTAAATTCCCAAATTTGATGGCGCACATTTTACTCCAAAAGAGATTTTTGTTCTTCTATGGCTTTATTTTCAAAAAGAAGTTTCACTTTCTCTTGATCCTTTGCCTACCACCACCCCAAATCAACCATCTTGAACTTATGTAGTAGCCATATACAAGAATGTTTCCATTTTCCTTTAGTTCAACAAACATATGATAAACTATCAAATTGATATCAATAATTAACACAACAAGCAAGACTAGAACTTTCATCTTTTCAATAAGTTTTTCAAGGCGCATCTAACTACTATATTAAAGCCCCCCATGGAGGACACATTTCTTCCAACTTCAGCAATGTCAATCTTTCCCCACCAAAAAACCATCATTTGTCAAAGTTAGCCTCAAATTGATGTGATAAAATAATGAGCCACCAATACCCCCAATGGGTACTAAAAAATGAATACAACAAAAAAGACTCCAAAATCTTAGGCGATATTGCTTAACCCTATGGGGCTGATAAAGATCATTCCATTTGGCAACCTTGGCTCCATGTGGGTAATTACATATATGGATGGTCCTTGCCTTTGGGCTCTATTAACATGGATGTGATTACATAACATGAACCTTTTAAAATTAAATTGTTAAAATCTATAATATCCATAGTGGGTTGCCAAAACCAATTTATTTGAAAATTTAATTCATTTGTCAAAAAAACTACCAATCCAAAAGGATTCTAATTGATACCAATTCACAAATATTACAATAGAACTAATTTATCCAACCCTTAGAGACATGAGATTTGTTAAGTAATTACAGAGATAGGCCTAAAAAATAAGAGTACATAGAAGTGGAAAACTACAAAAGAATGATGGATAGGGAGTTAAGAGTTCCCTTCTTAGAGCCATTGACATCATGAGCTTTAGCCCAAGCTTTTAGCTATGCCATTACATCATTCATCACTACATCACCAAAGTCTTTTTGGGCACTTGGATTTCTCATGGTTTTAATGAATCAATATTCACCTTGGTCCATTCATCAACAAAATAAAAATTGCACTTGAAAAATTATGGCTAGAGCTCCTTTAATGTTAAGAAACCTACTATTAAACCAAAAACTACCTTGTACATGCCAAGAAAGAACATTAAGAAAATTTGAGTTCAATTTTTTTCAAATGTTAATAAATGTCATTTTATTATCACATACTTCATTAGTTTTTTTTTTTTCTAATTATTAAAGTTTATAATGGAAGGAAATTTAGTATTAACTCTTTTGGATGTTTTAATTATTGAATATTTTTTTTCAAAATTTCTAAACAATGTGTCACTAAAGCTATTGTGTAAGGAAGATCCCCCATTATGGGATCTAAAAAAATGGGACAGAAAAGAATCCATTCAAAAGATTGATCAATGGAATAACTTGTAGGTTTTCAAAAAACTTGAAGAGATTAGTACCTTGTGGTGATATTTATTACAAACCAGGATTGAATGGATAACATTTCAAATGCCATTGGAAAGCAATGAATGCCAAAATGATGTGGAATGGGGAGTTTAATAGATGTTTGTGAAGATGTACATTGACCACATAAAGTATATTATGAAAAACATCTTAGATGAAACATACCGGACATGTTGAAGCATTAGATTAATAGATGTTGCCTCCTCAATTTCATGACATACACAACTTTCTGATTAGTTTGTCATTTTGTAGTCAACATGTTATACTTGATGACTTAAAAACTTCTAAACAAGGCCTATCAATGAGTGTCAATGAATTGAAACATTTATACATTTTAAACAACCAACCAATATAAACTTATTGAATCAACCCATGATATGCACTAGCAATGTTACAATGAGTATTTAAAAATGAATTATAGTTATTTTTTTTCTCCTTGTAGATTTTTCAAATCTTTATAGACTTTTCCTGATGTGCTTGTAATAAACAAAAACTTTAATGGTCAATGATTGAATTCATGATCTCAAACATTAATGCCCACTACTCAACGCCAAGGCCTTCCCCTCTCTCCTTTCAACATCTCCATCACTGGTTGTGAGGAAACCATACTTGGTAAATGGCTCTAACTATAGTTGCAAAATTGAACAAATCAATGTTTCAATTAACTCAAAGTTGATGATACTCTCATCAACCATAGTTAGGAATTGTCAAGTGGCCTTATTGTACAAATCATTGGCTACAGTTGTAGAATCATCATGATCATCAAGCCCTAATTCCTAGTCATCTATTCCCCCCATAAATGAAGAGATCCTTCGATTGACAAGTCTAATTAATTGATAAACATCTTCTGTTGGGGTAGTTTTTTTTGTTTTTGTTTTTGTTTTTTGTTTTTTTGATGGCATAACATGAGTTGTGTCCCACTTTATAACTTGTCAATTCCAGTGCATCTTCTAAATAAAGTTCACATACAAGAAACATGAAACCATGATTTGTCATCACAAGAGGGTTGTACCCTAGGCCCTGTTTGAAGCAAAGGGACCAAGATCCACTCTTGTCGACATTAAAATCACATGCAGAATGTTGTTACTACTAGCAAGTTACATCAAACACAACCAACATAAGTCAATTCACCTTGGAAGCCATCAAAGATGTGTGAGCAAACATCACACTATAATTTGTTAATTTCAGAATGTTAACACTAAATATGTACAAACTTGGCATTCTTGTGTCTTTTTGTGGGCATGAATTTTAAAGGTAACATAAGAGATTGTTGAGTTTTGTGTAAACAAAAAGGCTCACACAATTCAAATCCCATTACACTCACGAGATTGTTGGGGGTTCATTGCATTACCTTTGCAAAAATCAATGGGGAAGGAGAAGCAAATCACCTTCCAAGGTGCATTTGTGCACATCATCAATTATGACATGGGTCACACCAACCAAATTCGGTTTTAATAACAAGCGGTGTAGTAAGATACTCGTACTACAAAATAGTAATTTAGTGTGATGCGAATTATAACAATCCAATCTAATATAATAACCCATTTGTAAACCAAAAAAAAATCAATATTACTTTTCACTTTATAACATTGTGAATTAGAAACATGTTTGTATTTAAAACCACAAGACTCTACAGAATAATCCACAGCACCCATTTGCAAAAAAATTAAATTAACCACCTGCATTTCTAATTTTGATGAAATGTAACCCATAAGCAAAATTTTGCAACACATGACAACAATCCACATAAGATAATGCCCAATAGGAGAGTTGGATCTATAAAAAAACATGGAATTGTTGACATCCATGGATTGAAATTGAGAAAGCCCATGATGAAACAAACTCACAGTCTCACCAACATCTTGGTTGCACTCCTTTGATATACATTATCAACCAACCCAATGGCAAACAATCTCTTCAATTATATGCAAATTATGATACATTTTGCACCTTTGCCCATTTCAATGTAGTCCTCAAAGACATACTATGGTACCTATAGAGCCAAAAAGGTATGCACCATTGTGAACATATGCAGACATGCAACAAAATCATAAAGAAAATTATTCATGTTAACTATGCCCTAATCACACCCACAATCTTAATTACATAATATGAACACACTAGGCCATGTTGTGAAATAGAGTAGATAGATCCTTTTTTTGACATTGTGAGATGAAATGTACAATTGAAATAGGCATGCATGCACCTATGTATTCTTTCCACAACTTGTCTAGCCACAAACTATAGTGATAAAATAGTTGTTGAAACTTTTAAGCAAATCACCCCTATACTTGTATGTCGGCAACTTTGCCTTGATCCCTCACATCTTAGAATGCCTTCCTGACTTTTTCCATGCCTCCCACTCCTCCTTTAGTCTCCCATTTTCCACACTAATGTCATCAACCTCCAATAAATTCATGCATGTATTGTGCAACCTATGATTTGTAGTATTTGAAAGCCTTGGCACCTATGTTTTGTCATCTTTGTTTGGAATATTTGACTTCCTCGCATTATCACCTTTTACAAGATTTAATTCGAAGGCTCCACTGCGCTACAATTTCCTCAATGTTAAGGGAACCACTATTACAAAATGTGGGTGCAATTCACTAGTCTTCGTTTACTAAGACTAGTGAATTCATTACTTTCCAACTAGTCCCCATTTATTAAGACCAATGAATTCACTCAAAATCTAGTGAAATCACTTGGCGTACAAGGACACCTTTTGTTGTGGTGAACATATGTTGTGGATAGATCTTCCCCTTTAGCCAACGTTCCAATATTTGGGTTTATGGGTTTAATCATTGTCTCACTTTCATAATCCAAAATGTCTTCATTTAATGAGGTCTTTTGTAGCAAAGTGCGCGCCAATTCTTTAATTACGATGACTAGGTCATACAACATCAATGCACCACCAATTGTAATGCAAAATTCCACAACTCTTTTGTTAGTTCTAATAGAAATTCAAGACAATGATTCTTGATTTTGAAGGCAACAATTGGCATTTCATGGGGATAATGGCACCCAACAAATATCTTCACATGTACATGATGAAAGTAGATGCAAGCTATGGTGGCTCACATTTTGCAACCTTATGGACTTTCTACATAATGTACTTTATTCAAATGCCATAAACACATTGTAAAATCATTAATTTGACAAAAATATTTATGGATTAAGATTTCCAACTTGAATAAGAATACTTTTTAAAGGGTGAAATTCAATAAACATACACCAATTATATAGTAATGAACTTTTAAAGTGGACATATGGACTATAATCTAGGTCATGCATTAATATTCAAATGCATTTTTTATTATGATTTCATTTCAATATTTTTATAGGGATTCAATATATGATACATAATGAAAAAAAAAAGAGAATTAAAACAAATTACAAAAAAAACTTTAACGAACAAATAACTATGGACTTTTGAATGACCAAATTTGGGCCATATTTTCAAAAGTCCCAATCTTGGTCATTTTTTGTTGGATTGATATTTTTTTTCACCTAACATGTATATTAAAGAGTTTTTTAAATGGGCAACTATTTATATGAATTTTATTAATTGATTAATCACCACATAGGGCCCACAAAACATTGGTTTAAATTTTTTTTCCGTTCTAATGTTATTTTCCATTTATATGGACTTTTGGGATTGGGACTCTTGTCACTTTTGAACCACTGCAGCTTGCATCTACCCATGAGCTTCATTACATGGAACTAAGTTTGCATTCAAATTTTCTTTTCAAAATAAAGACCATAATTTTCACATGGATCACAAGATGGGTTGTAAACCTTGAAACACATGAACACTAGATCAATGGATTATTTACTTCCATGTTTAGTGGCACATCAACATTTGCTTTAGATGTTATGGGAAATTACATGAAGTCTTTAGTTAAGTAAGTGCATTCTTCTTCAAATATGGATTGTAAGGCCACCACTTTTTCTGTTTTCATCTTTATAACATTTTGGGCAACCTAACTTGCCCCATTTTTAGGAGATACAAGAGCTTGGTCTCTAAATATTGTCTTAAATAAATTACAAAAAGTTAAAGACTCATCCCCATTGGTGTTCACCAAAGCTGCCATATAATCATCAACAACATATTTGTATTATTGTAACTTTAACATGTTCTCATCCCATCTATCTATGAAACAATTGGAAAATCCATTGGGTGTTTGTTTTCCTTTCACAAATACATGGATGGAAACTTTAAAAGATTTTGTCGCAAATTTGGCTAGCAATTCATGCTTTGGCACATTGAGTACATGTTAGTTTAAGGTTGTTATGAGCTCTTTGCACTCAACAATAGTTGCATTCACAAGTTGTTGCTTGAATCCAAATTGTAGTAGTTATGACCTTAAATGGTTAGTAGTTAAAACATTTTATGACACCTTATTTGTTGTAAAAGGTAATAACATCTCTCTTTGATCAAATTTTTTTTCTCTATATTCCAACTTAATAACACCATGTACACTACTACATATTGGGGCTATTTTGCGATCCAAATATCATCGCAAACAACAAAGAAAAATGTTTCTGAAATCTCGCTGTTGCGAACCATAATTCCTCGCAAATTCTTAAGCTTTTGCGATACCATAACATTCGTACCCGTACAATCGCAAGTCCTTCGCAACTCCCGAACTTGATACAATC
>Ga0116228_10002991_pt1 | contig 14791 bp, 16 predicted proteins | sample S1TSphfallax_2_FD_89694 | JGI IMG/M metagenome (GOLD analysis project Ga0116228, IMG submission 89694) | Host-associated microbial communities from peat moss isolated from Minnesota, USA - S1T2_Fc - Sphagnum fallax MG | ecosystem: Host-associated > Plants > Peat moss > Unclassified | place...
AAAAAACAAAAAAAACTTGTTTTAACAAAAAGTTTAAAAAAAAAAAAAAAACCAAAAAACTTGTTTGTTTTTAAGGTTTTAAAAAAAAAAAAAACCTCAACAACTTGTGTGATCTTAAGGTTTTCAAAAAAAAAAAAAAAACCTCAACAACTTGTGTGATCTTAAGGTTCGTAATGGCCTCTATTAAGGGTGATGAAAAAGTTCTACTTGAAAGATATTCCAAAACTTTGGGCAAGGTCCCACATACATATCTATGGGACAAAGTGAGGTGGTGCTATTGGGAACACATTGGGAACTTGAGGAACATGGTGACCCCGAGCTCGCAATTATAGACCAAAACCGGTTCGTTTCAACCTGTTGAGAACCGGAGGCCAGGTACTTATATACCCGTCTGATATCCCGCGGGCATCTGCCCCGCTTTTAAGAACCGTCCCACTCCTACCCTCCAGGGCAGAGAGCCTATAAAAACACAAGAACGAAAGAGTAGAAGCTCTAGGGTTTAAGCTCGTTTGCGTCTCTCTGGACTCTGGACGCAACAGGAGCTCGTTCGAAGACGAAGAAGAAGAAGAAGAAAGAGCAATGGCAAGCACATCATCAGGGGCAGCGGGGTACAGAGGATTGCAGCTCTGTGGTAGCATCCCCACTGACGAGCTGAGCGCCGTGAATTCGCGTTGGCTAGATGATGCCGCGCTCCTTGTGGCCATGACGCACCAGCAACAGATGGCAGTCGCAGTGAACCGCACCATCGTCATGCGCTTGTCGTGGGCCGTCATCAGTGGTGGAGGAGGAGGAGATCAATCTCCTCCTCCTCCAATGGTGCGGAAAGTCGGGAGTTGTCTGGAGCCTGATGAGCAATTGACTGCTATGGAGTGGGTGGTGTTCGAAGCTGCTACCGTGTTAGCTGTCGGTACTTCCTTTGGAGCGCTGCTTCTGTTCTCCCAGAAAGGCAACTTGTTGATCAAGCAGGTACTCGAATCCATCTCATCTTCCAAGCTTTTGGAAACAAAGGCGGGGTGGGGGGGGGGGGGGAAGAAAAAGAGTCAAGGAACCATAAGATTTTTTCTTGAGATCAACCGATGTGCTGATCTAGGGTTTCCAAAACCCTAGACTCAATTATATGCGAATCAATGGACTTCTCTCCTGGATTGTAGAATCCTTATCATGTACCAGTGTTTTTATCAGTCTTTCTTCAATTGATGATGTCTCTTCTGTCCAGTTGATACTCTCCCATGTTTCTGGATGTGTGTTTTCTGCTGTAGTAGGGTTTCTTGAAATCTTTCATTGTTGCAGAATCTGCTATTTACTCCTACCCTAATCTTGCCTCCCCTTGTCTAGTGTCCATGTGAATACTTCTGTTCAGCTTGGTTCCTCTGTAGAATTTTCTTGGTGCCCTCCTTTCAGAATTGGATTGTAATCACATATTTTGATGCCCAGTTCTGCAATTTTATTCCTCTGCCCTCTGAGGTTACTGGCAGCTAGTAGATGCCTGAAAGTTCTTGTGCTAATTTCTTCTACAAATTTCTTCAACAATGAACTTCAATGTAGAAGGGATGTGTAATTGCTATTAATACTTCTAGGATTTGCAAAATGTGGTCTGATAGATGTAAAATACAAAGCATCTCAATTCAAGGTTGATTCAATTCACAATTTGTTGATAATTTGAAAAGGCACCCAATCTGAATATGATCCAGAATGCAAAATGATCCAATTCGGATTTTCTGAGTCTTAAGACATTGGATGTGACTGCAGTTAGGGATATGCCTGATGACTTGCTCTTCTTTTGACCAGTACTTCCATTCTGATCCAGTTCTACGGCTTCGTGTACGAAGTGAACCATTGGGACACATGAGCAATGACACGTCAGAGGATCTTTGCATCATATATCCCAAGGCAATTGCTCGCATTGAAACTCGTGATCTTTTGGTTAGCTCCTTTACCATCTCAATTGCTCAGTGCAAGTCAAAAATGCAGGATTGAAGCTGGGACCCCATGAGTTTGGCAGTTGTCTAGAATGCCAGCTCTCCCTTGCGTTTAGCAAGTGCTTCACATTTCAAAAATCTGATCATTATAGGGGTAAAGTTGTTGGTGCACAGGAAATTACGGGAAAGAGAGGGGATGGAGGGGGAGGGGCTACTAGGATGGAGAGTTGGAGGAGAAGGGTTGGATGGTGAACCACCCCCAAATAGACTTCCTTTTCTGATGTGGAATGTGAACAAGGCAGCAGCAGGTTTGGTTTGTGCTGATGGGGCTGTTGTGGGTTTGATGCCACCACCTCTTTTGGAGCAACAGGTTTTGACCTTTTTCCTGCATTCAGAAATGACGTCAGTTGCAATAAATGTGCAAGACTAATGTGCTCAACTTCTGTGTATTTATTTTTTTTAATTTTTCCTGAGCATTTTACCCTCTTCTTTCTTTTTCCATGTGTTCTTTAAGTGGAATGTATAGTTCTGTGACCATGTACATTCTCTAAGACAACCTTCAGGTTCAATGGATAAGCTCCTCCAGTTGATGAAGTTATTGTTGATGGCAGTCTAGACGGCACTATGCTGCTTTGACTGTAGGACCTGATTCCACACTGGCAGCTTTCAGGTGAGCATGTCAAATCAAGGTGCTGGTGAAATTGAGAGAATAATTACATAGTTCTAGGTCCAATTAGAATGTAGAAAGCATCTTGACTTTTGGGATTGATCAAGCATTGGATTCTATGTGCTATTGTCCTCCATTATGTCACATCCTAAATATGAGATGGTACCACAAATATGGAAGGACCTGCACTATATTGGTCACTGGATAAGTACCTGCTGTGAATCTGGGTCAGTAGTCTGTCTAACCAAAGCAAATCCAGTTGAGACTGATGTAGCATACAGTAACTTGCATTGCATGAAGATATTTTCAGTTCTCCTATTGAGGTTGTAACTTTGATGGAAGAGTTGGTGACTTAATGTGGTGTTTACCAGGGTATCAGGAGACAAGAACAGTAGCTTAGTGGGTGTTATTATGGACAACTTGATGCCAGCCACTGTGACAAAAATCGCGTCTTTGACTAAGAGATTTTGGCAAAGAGATGAGAATTCTGAGTCCAACAGACCAACTGAAGTCAGCCCCCAGGCATTTTCACGAGGTAAAAGTCACTCTTATTGTTTGGTCTGGTGAGGGAGAAGGCCTCTTGTTTTGTTCCTTTATGACCCCAATTGTGTTCTGTGGTAAGGACTCACAAAAGGTCAAACGAATGCAAATGGATTGAGTAAGAGATTTTCACCTAATGAGGGTGTAGATGCAGTCAGATTTTTGCTTGGAGAACTGAGAATGATGTCTGTTGATTGCAGCATCACTTGTCACTTGTTTGAAGGACCCTGTGAGGAAAGGGGAGAGGCTGGCAGTGGCACCTGGTGGTTCCTTGGCTGCTGTAGCTGACTCATTAGGCCGTGTGCTGCTTGTTGATGTACATGCTGTTGTGGTGGTGCGCATTTGGAAGGCATGTGCTATAAGTCTTCACCTCATAGGAAATGCTTAGATCTCTTCAAGATGCAAAGTATAGCTTGAAGGTGAAGCCATAGGGGCTAACATTTGCCTCTGAGATTGGTTGCAGAGGTCCTTAATGACATATGATTTCAACACTGTTATTGCACCTTCTGTTCATTTCTGACAGAAGGTCATTGCAAAAATGTGCAGGGCTACCGGGATGCCCACTGTCTATTTTTGGAGGCACCTGTGGATGGGAGTGCTAGCTATGGGGACCTAAACCACCCATATCTTCTATCACAGAAGAGACAGGAGTTTCGTTTATGCTTGGCCATCCATGCACCACGGAGGGGTGTTGTTGAGGTGCATTATAACTCCCTGCATTGAAACTATGTTGGCCATATGTGGGCTTGGATGACTGAAATGCACGTGTTTTAGATGTTGGCCAGGGAGGCAGTTGGCAAGCTTTTACAAAGGTGAAGGCCCTGGTTTGTAGAGGGAAGATATGATGGGTTGAGTTGTTGTGTTAGTTTTCTCTTCTCGAGTTACATTAAAATTGTACCAGCTGCCAATTAGGAGGATCCAAAGCTGAAATCTTAGAAAAGCATGCTATAGCTAGTAACGTAATGGTGCTGGTGTTACCTCTTTATCTGCTTATGCTTTTATGTGAATCATCATGTCTGCCACTTAGATTTCTCTGCTAGAAGCATGATGTTTCGGACACAGCTAGCTAGCCCATGAGTATCATGGAGAATTTCAGATCTGCAACCCTGGGAGGTCCCTAAACATCTGCAATATCACTCTCAACTGTTTGGCATTTGTTCATTCCTAGTCCTTAATCAACCCTTCATCTTCATAGCTTATCCATATTTGTCCCAGAGTTTTATTGTACCTGTGGTCTGTTGCAATTCTGCTAATTTTGTTGGTGGGACTAGCAGGTGTGGCAAATGCGGCATGGGGCACGGTTGGCAAATATCAGGGTTCCTGAGAGCTGCTGCCTACTGCAGCCTTCCTGTAAGCTGAGAGATTTCTTGGATTTGGATTCACAAAATTTGGATCATGAGTATGAGGAGCATGAGATGTTTGAGCCAGCAAAGGTCTATATTCTTCAGGGGTATTCAGGTAATATCTCTTTGATAAACCCTTTCATGCCTGTGAAAAAGAAGCTGTTTTGATAGTCACTGAGCATGTTTTGGCCAGAGTGGCACAGGTTTGAGATTGATGGACGATTCAGTAAATAAAACATGTAAAATTTTTTATTTGTCAACAGTGATACATTAGGACATTAGCTAGGAATTTTCTTGTGGCCAGCAGGACCAATTGCAAACTATTTTCGGAAGCTCATCAGGTAACAGGTCCTTAACATGTGAATGATGCTGGTACTAGAAATCCCTTTGATCAATTCCTGAGAGTGGAAGGGAACTTGCAATAGTGAAATCTCAACTTTGCAAAGAATGCCTCTGGCCTCTAGCAATGCATTAACAACTAAAACTACACACATTTGGACGCCTCTGCTTATGATGAGGACTGAAGTCCAGCCAATTTTGCAATATATTGTCTACAATTTTGGACTCCTGAGTTTTTTCCTGAAATTTTCAGCATGTGCAGATGTCGCCCTAGTTGATCGTCAGGTAAATCATCAGTGTTGCAAACAGGGTTGGGGTTTAAGGAGTTTGTAAAATGTTGCCTTGCTTGATAACTTGGGTGTAAGTAAAATGTTCCATAGAACAAAGGTGGACACAATAAGTTCATGATTTGTTAATTTTTTAACTCACAAATTGTGGTTCTTTTGCTTGTTAACCATATAATTTTGGACCTTGGAACATATGTTTTCATCCCAACCAAAATAACACCAAATATTTCTATTGTGTGCCCATAATATAGCACAACAGAAATTATTGCAAGGACTTCAACATGCACCATACTAGATTTTGTCCAAAGGCATGGGTGGAAAGTGGCCTGCTTATAAACAAAAGCAAACTCAATGTCCTATTGAGATGTGTAACAAATGTAAAAAAATCCATAAGTGATAATGAAAATATATGTACTATTAAGAGACATTTTTATTATCACTGTTCCAATTTACTTTGGAATGGCCAAGATGAATGTCATGAATACCTTTCATAACATTGATGAAAATCAGATGAACTGGAATTGCCACAGTTAAACAGTATTTGTAAACAAATAATGGTTCTAAGTTAGATTTGCAGGGTTTAGGGTTGATTCCAATCTCCCACTTTTCCCCACATCAATTTCATTTTCTTTCCAAAAAAGTAAAAAGTTCCCATCACTGTCTAGATGATTTATGTTAGCAGGACTCCTCTGACCCATCACCAGAAACATATTTCTAGTCATACCACAATCTGACATTCCATGTTAGTAACTCTGTGGTAAAGTGTGTACACTGAAATCAGAATCCTTTGTAACCAAGTACGGAAGTCTTCTTGTGTTGTATAGATGTAGTGTTTGGTTCAGTAACCAGGACAGATCAAGAGGAGAACTTGCTGACAACAGAACTGGGCTCACAAGTTTCAGCAAGGTGAGGATTAGTGACTTATACCAGCAAAGATGGGCATAGCAGTCTCCAGTTGTGGTACTTCCTGTACCTCTAGCTTTGGTGCCCTCCTCCATCTGCTGTATTTGTTTTCCTGTCTTCTTGCTTATATTGTCAGTTGTCTATGTTAGCTAGTCCCTGCTGTCTCCTAGATGATGTTTGCTCAGTTGAGTTCATGCTACTGGTGTGAATTCTGTTGGGACTTGTTGTTAAGATGCGAGGATCTGCTTGACATATCTTCTTTCAAAGAGACAAAATCAGAATGCAACCACAAAAATATTGAGCAGTATATTTGGCAAAGTTGAACCTAGAAACTCTCCAGAAAAGAATAAAAGAAACAGCTTTGCTCTCCAGCTATCCAAGGCACCAAGAATATGGCTCAAAAATGAAGTGGACCAGAGGGCCAAAGAACTACATCATGTCAAAGTCAACAGTTATCACAACAGTGCTTTTCAACATCACAAACAGATTGAATGGTTTACTGTACACGTCACCAAGTAGTAAACCTTTAATGGAAGCCTTCAGTATGGGATATTAACCAAGAAAATTCAGCTTCTTCATAACTGTGGCAAGTGCATGGGGAGCAACTGATGGTCGCCTAAGCTGTCGCTTTTGCTTATTGGTCTGCAACAAGTAGAAGCATTAAACCACCATCAGGAAACTGGAAATGTTTCTGTCAATGAAAAAAAAAATCAGCTTATAGACATGAGGCCGATCATTTATGATATTTAGGAGAGTGGTTCCAAAGTCTTGACAGCAAGACTTTCAGAACTCTACCCTCAAGATGAAACTTGATGTAAATGCCCAAATCATGTTCCTGGCTTCTTGGAAAGTCTCAAGGAAGTAGTGGTCATCAACTACGTCCATACCTTGGAATGGGCATTGTGCCTCTTGCCAGACCTCCATCGCTTGTAAAGCCCATTTGCTAGTGCTCTGAAGCGTTTTTTATATGACCTACAACCAGTAGAATTACTCCTCAGAAGAACAATTGCTAAAACTCTGCCCTGAATTCAACAGCCAGCCAAAAGATAATTGAGCAATAGCCTGATGTGAAGAACTTCAAACATTTAAATGAGTACCAAGATCAATGTATGAAGAAAATTAGGAAACCTGTTCTCACAGAAGAGCCAAAATAAAACCAACTGTAACAATCAACAGGCAAAGTGATCAAAAACTCTCACGAATAGGCCTTTATTTTTGTCTTCTTCAGTTTTGTGGCAAATGCCTGCCTTTGCTGGAACTGCACACAGACAGACAGAGAAAGCATTCCCTGATCCTTCTATCATATAACCATAAATGAAAATTCAAGCATTAATATTACTTTGCATGATCGTGCAAAACTAATTAGACTATGTAGAAAGCATTCCCTAACCCTGTTATCATATACCATAAATGCAATTCAGGCATTAACAGTACTTTGCATGATCCTGCAACAATCCTTAGACTCCATTACCTAAACCTAATTCAGGAGAACAGAATGGTCATGAACATGTAGAACTATAGAACAGAACCAAATCAATCATATGAACTGCATTGCTATAGATATATCATACAGAAAAACCAATAACTTTTTCTTTTTTTTAATAAAAAGAAGCAGAAGACAGATACCATATAACATTTCAAACATTCATGAATGAATAGCAAATTTGATTGCATGGTAAATCACTGTGAAGGAGAGGTTTCACATTTATTGAGCAGTGCAGCAGTTCCCTGACTGGATAGTTTTGAACTAATTGCAGGAGAAATTATTTTCGCAGACGAACTTCTCGCGCTAAACAAAAGACAACAGCATGAGAAAGTCTTTTTTTAAAACTTAGCAAAGAAAGGAGAGTTTCCAAGACTTAAAAGGACAGGAAATTTAGGGTTCCAACCTGTAGAATGGAAGGAGCGACACGAGTACATTCCTGTTGCAAATGCGATGGAGTCACTAGCTGCGTTCGAGTGAGCAATAGCTTTGAAGACCACGGATAAACGCTCAACATGGACGAGAATCCCATCCTCCCGGGCGGAAGAGAAGGCCCAACGCCGCTAGGGTTCTTCGTCACAAGACCAGGATGGACCATATTGGATGCGACGAAAGACGATTTGAGGAGAGGAAATTGGGAGCGACCAAGAAGAAGAGGCCGCAGCAGCAACAGGCGCGGAAGCTGCCTACACGCCATGCTTATGACCCTCCGTGGGCGCACAGATTATCGCGCCATTCCTTCCTTCTCCCCAGCCCGTCCACCCTTGCCTTTCTTTGCGAGCTGGGAAAAACACACTCAACGCACGGCGCACTCTCTGAAACCAGGATTAGGGTTCGAAGCTCATGCTCAACATCTCCCCCCAAATGGGATGTTAAAGCCTTAAGGATGGATGTCAATTCCATCCATCTACATTCTATATAAATGTATAATTTCATCCAAATTACTAATTTTCATCTATGAACATAATTTGGTTGATTCAAAAAAATTCCATATGACCAAACCAACATGGGTCATAGATCTCATCCATTGAAAATGACTATTCATCCATGCATATTAAGGAGACCAATGAAATGTGTGGTAAATTTCATCCAGAATGGTTACCAATGTAGGTGCTAGTTCACCCCAGGGCTACAAAATTGTACCACTTCCAAGTCTTACCCAGGTAAGCTTAACCAGTTTTGGGGTCTTATTGTTCCAGTACCAATCCTAGGTGGGCCATGCAATGGGGGTTATATGATGGTTCCACTTATGTTTCGTCCAGATCCACTTGCGATGTGGACCAACAGCGAGAAACACTGGTTATAATCTGACCAAACCCTGTTGGAACCAATCTAAGTGGACCAACGCCCTGGTGGAACCAGTCTTGTAACATATATAAGTATAACCGGAATACCTATGACCCTGGTTCAATATTTGACTCGGGTTAGGTGGAAGGGGATCCACGAAGAACCACGAAGAACGAACGAGTGCACAGTGCACGACGCGCTGGTTGCCGCTCGCTCGCTTGCTCGCTCGCTCGCGGTTCCGGCCCTTCTTCTTCGCGTCAGGGTTCGTTATTGCATCTCTGCCGTCTCTCGGATGTTAGATATAATGTTTTGTTTGTAAAGCCGCAGTATTCCTCTGTCGTACGAGCCCAAAATCTCACGCCCTGGTGCCGTTTTCCGAAAGTTGTGGAAGAAAGAAGGGGAAGGGGTTTTAGGTCTGGGAAGAAGAAGAAGGTCGCATTCTTCCGTCCTCCTTTGTCTCTGAGACACAGAGAGAGAGAGAGAGAGAGAGAGAGATAGTGTGCCTTTGCTGGCCAGCAGCAGTGTAGAAGGAACACGAGAGAGAGAGAGCTTTAGTCGTTAGTGTTTTTTTCATAGAGCCGCTTGTTTCTGGTGATGGAAGACGAGCACGAGGTTTATGGCGGAGATATTCCGGAAGAAGTGGAAGGGGAGCTGGAAGGCGAACTTGATGGACAACCTGAAAATGGAAGCATCAAAGCCGATGATGTTGTGGGAGACGATGCTGCTTCAAAGGTATATATGTCTTTTCCGTCGTGGTTTATATACATATGTGTTTGGTTCCCAAGCGTGTTGCTTTCTGGTCTTTGGTTCCTGGTTTTCAAACCCTAATTGGAACATGGAAACCTTGATGAGACACGTTTTCTTTTGTGGTTTCTCCCTTTTTAGGAGCTAGAGGAGATGAAGAAGCGGTTGAAGGAAATGGAAGAGGAAGCGGCTGCACTTCGTGATATGCAAGCCAAAGTCGAGAAAGAGATGAGTGCTGTTCAAGGTACTTGTTTGGGGCTCTGAACTTGGCAGAGACTTTTGACCCAGATATGAAACTGATGTATGGAATTTTAAGAACTAGGAGGACAGAGAATGTGTGGGCTGTGTTTTTCTTTTTGGGAGGGGGCACTTTTGACAGCAGATTTTTGAAATTACCTTCCACCCTTCCAAAGATGTCTTTGGAGATAACATACCAGGGGTGTGAAGCACATTACACTGATGATGATAAAGAGTAGCATAATCATACCTTTGCTCAATGCAGATCCAGCAGGTGCAGCAGCAGCATTGGCAAATAAAGAGGAGGCTGATGCTCGTTCGGTGTTTGTTGGCAATGTATTATTCTTCCTTGCTCAAGCAATAATTGAACCATTAGCAATCTGTGTTTTGTGTGCAGATTTAGAAGGACTGGTTCGTCCACTGTAGATATGGATTGGAGAGCTAGGTCTTCTTTTGTTCTTGCAATTGGAAGAAGTGAGAAAAAAACTGGGATTTTATGACTGTTTGCTGTGGGTTTTCAGGTGGATTATTCTTGCACCCCTGAAGAGGTGCAGCAGCATTTCCAGTCGTGTGGTACGGTTAATCGAGTTACGATTCTAACAGACAAGTTTGGACAGCCAAAGGGGTCAGAGCACTTTTTACCATTAAAGCTTTTGTTTGATATGCTTATGTTGTATCACAAACTGGAGATCTAAGAAATTTTTCCGTGCAAAAATTGGGTCTGGGTTCTAAGATGTAAGTAGCAGTTTCTTGAGGACTGTCTTTCCTGGAAAACTTTAGGCATTCTGCAAGAATTGATTTACCTGGTGAAGTTCATCAACTTATGCTTCAGTGGTGAGATTGATTTAGTATCCTGTTTGTTTTTTTATCAGACCCACATACAGGCTTAGCTGTTTTGGCCTGACAATGTCACTGAGAGTGTGGAAATTTTGGGATTTACAGATATGCCTATGTGGAGTTTTTGGAGGTGGAAGCAGTCCAAAATGCGATTCTGCTCAGTGAGTCTGAATTACATGCTCGCCAACTGAAGGTTTCTATTCACTATCCATTATTAGTTTCACACTTATCTGATAATTAGTGTTAGGCTTAGGTATGCAGCTACATCAGTCTCTGGTCCTGCATGCAATTGTGCTATAACAGGGCTGTTGCACACATACAATTGAACAGCTATGTCACACATTGTGAGGTCTTGAAATGCAGAATGTTGTCTGCCTTCAGAGCTTACAATTCTTGCCCTTCAGTTTATGTCAACAACTGATTTGGGTCCTTTGTAACCTCTTCAATAATAATTTGGCAGTAGCTCACTTATGATGTATGAACCAAGCCTTTTATGTTATCCTAAAAGCAGAGGCAATACATGGATTTTAGACATTTGGTACATGTAACTCGGACAGAGTAACATGGCCCAGATTTTGTTCGGTAAGCTAGTTGCTTATCAGAATGGTTGATACGGTCTAGCCTATTGTGCTGGTTATTAGCTACTTGTTTCTCATACCTATCTTACTGTGGCATGCTTTAGAAGAGGTGTTAAGGATCTTCAGGTGGAAATTGGGGTGCTGAAAAAGACTTGTTGGGGGTGGGGTATGAATGCAGGTGACACCGAAGAGGACAAATGTTCCAGGAATGAAGGCTTTTCGAGGTGGTCGATACAACCCATATTATGGGTACCGCCCCAGGAGGCCCTATCTGCCTCCTTATGGGTATGCTCCCTATGGTTATGGGTGGGTATCCTCTATGGATTTCCATTTCTGACACATGCGGTTGCATATTTCATACCCTAGTTTTTCTTTTTCATTTTGCTTCATTGTCATTCCTTTTTCCAGTGTTTAGGGTTACATGCTGTGTGTAAACATATCATATCATATCATCACCTCATGCACTCAATGATGCAGGATTTGGTTTTAGGGTTTTGAGTTATAGAGCTATTGTGCACGATGTTGGGAGTCAGTGTGTGCTAGCTTAGCAAAGAATTTGTATTGTGAAGTTGATCAAATCATGTTTGCATGTAGAGACTGGTAAGAAAGAACCTTGTTGGTTGCCATGACAGTCTCTATTCTTACAATCTTGAATGTACACTCTGCAGGAAAGCACCAAGATACAGGCGGCCAATGCGCTACAGGCCTTACTACTAGAGGTTATAAGTCTTTTGGTGGTTCTAACTTCCAACTACTGGTGAAAGTTGACTATGACTTGACCATCACTGTTGGGGGCAGATGGTCAATTGGATTTGAGGCTGTGACAATGAGGCCTTTGTGATCACCCAACATTTTCTCCATACCCCCATCATCATGTCTGCATGGTAGTCCTCATTGCAGAGGCTTCCCATGTCTAGGACATGTTTTTCAATGAGCACTAGTTACTTCTAAGAGAGCACTCGCAGTTTTGTGTGTGCTAGCGACTTGTTCAGCATAGGATCAAATGAGGACTGGATTCCCAATAGTAAGATTGACATGATTGTCATGACTCCAGAGTGTTGAGCAATCTGCAAATTCTTCATCAGTTTAGTTGATTTGTTTTTTGGCATAGAGTTCTGTGGGTTCTTACAGTGTGAACATGGTGAGTATTCTGTACAACCCAGGTCAAGTATCTGAAGCTACAGCTGACCATAATACCATCCTGGCCTGGAGTTGGAGTTGGCAAAGAAACCCCTGTGCACAGCTGACCATGCATGTTCTGCTGCATGCCAGATACAGGTTATATCTTCATGATTAAGTTTCTACCTAAGTTCTGTACTGTGCAAGGTTGATACATGCCTGATTACTTCCACTTTTTGTCACACTGCTATGTTTGCTGTAGATGACACATGAATCCTTGGACCATGTTAGTGAGTCTTGCAGTACTTCTCAATATTTGGCTGGATGTGTTGAACTCACTCAGAGTGGAGAATGGAGTCAGATGTGAAGATTTTAAGAGATGGGATTGTCCCATTTTCTTTCCTTCTTTTGATAAACTATATTATATGGGCCTTTGTAGCTTGCAGATTATGTTCAGTTTGTCTGGACAGCAGGATCTTCATATTATTTTCAACAGGTTTAATGTTGGGATTTTCCCTATATAGCCACCTGAGCCAACCTGTTAATCCCAAGAGGAGGGCTTGAGCAACTTGTTGTGACAAACAGTTCATAGCATTAGATGCAACAATCCAATGGTGATGCAAAATCCTATAGGCAGATTTCCAGCCACAGCAAACCAAGGACCCTTTTAAGTTAGATTCACTTGCCCTTGTGGATCTTCAGAATAGGATGGAATTGGAAAGACAGTAAGAAGTGTGAAGTGGGTGTGCAGACAGTAAGTCCACTTTTTGGACTTCTATTTTGCCACTTTCAGTGATCATCCTTGCGGATGATTTCCTGATGGTCCAGAAACCTTCAGTTTGAGCATCCAAAGAATCATAATTGGAGTGTTATTTTTTATGGATCCCTGAACAATTGAGAGACTGTCTCATTTTTGTTCATACTGCTTTGTTTGATTGTTGCTTTGTTTTAGTTCTTTCCTTCTGTGCTGTTCCTTCTTCCTCGTTCTGAAATTCCTTTATCTGCAAGTCTTGCCTTGACTTCAAGGAAAAGATTTAACCTGGTTCTGGCTTTCTTAATCATTGGGAACATTGATTCCTTCATTCTCGTCAGAGTTATTATGTACTGGAGTGTGTCATTTTGTGATAACAAGGTAAATGAATTTCTTAGTGAGGTGATAATTTCTTAGTTTTGCATCAATTCCAATGATGATGGTAGCCTTGTTAATATAAGGCAGACGTGTTTAGGGTCCATTAGGAGCTTTGTCCTACCAAAATAAATTCTGGTTTGGGATACGTTTTGAATGGAATGGAAATGTATCTTTTCAAATATGTGATTTTTCAAGAATTGGCTTTTTTCCAACACCATAGTCCTAGACAATGGAAATGATTAGCATATTTTTCAATATCTTGTTCACCAATTTGCATTTCATTTATATTCAAATGAATTGGAATTCAACTCAATACAATGGGATTTGAACTCCATACAACAAATTTGATTTTATTTCAATTCAATCAAATGTGAACATGATTCAATTCAACGGAATTTGAACTCCATTCAAGTTGCATGCAATGTCATTCAATATTTTATTCAAATGGGAATTAGTTTCCACAAAATCAACACGTTTTTTTCATCATTTCATTCTCACTTGAAGTGCAAAACAATGTGTAGCCCAAGTTTATTAATATGGTAAATTAGATGGCCTTCAACAATCATGGTGTGGTTCACTACCACAATTAAATTTCCAAAATTGGAATCCGATTAGTTTCATATTAGTTTATTACTAAAGTAAATTAAACAACCTTCAACAATCTTGGTGTGTTTCATCGCCATTATATTGACACCATCCCTTCAATTTCTTAATAAATTTTTCAATTGTTAGAAATCAATCTAAAGCTACAATCTAACTTGAATGTTAAATTTTTTTTTGCTAATTTTTCACACTTAAAATGAAAACCATGAAAATTTATTTATTAATTTAAAATTGACTTACAACCCCTTTTTATGGGTTGTTACTCAACATTTTTTTTTAATTCTAAGATTTATGTTTTTGGAAGATTTGAAATTAATCCAAGGTTCATTTAACATCAACTTAACACCCATTTAACATTGTGTGCCAAGTAGGATTTGATGTTAACTAACATTCTTGATGTAAATGCAACAAAAGAAAACTTGTTTTTTATAACATCAACTCAACATTAAGTGTGATTGTGGCTTAACAAAAGGTTATTATAAAATTAAAATAATATCAAATTTGGATTTAATATGATGTTTATTATACCGATGTTTGCATTAATAGTTATCAAACACAAAAAGCAATTCCAATACACAATTCAATTACGATACACACTAAATGTGGCCCGAGGCACTAATTATTTGTGACACGGAAAGGTAACCTTTGCTAGGTTATTTTCATTTTATGTTGCTCCTTTGTACTAGGGCTTTTCTTTGATGAATGTTGGCATGAAGATCAAAATCAATCTATTTTAGTATCTTGTGAACTCCCTTTATGAAATTAACTTTGTGATT
>Ga0116228_10002992_pt1 | contig 14789 bp, 12 predicted proteins | sample S1TSphfallax_2_FD_89694 | JGI IMG/M metagenome (GOLD analysis project Ga0116228, IMG submission 89694) | Host-associated microbial communities from peat moss isolated from Minnesota, USA - S1T2_Fc - Sphagnum fallax MG | ecosystem: Host-associated > Plants > Peat moss > Unclassified | place...
GGGCTAATAGGGTATCTCTTTTGAAAACTGCTCAATCTGGATGAAATGACAATTGGAAGTCATTCCTATATATAACTTCTAGGTGAGAAAAACTCAAATTTTTCATCCAAGTGGAACAAGTAGGGACATAAAGCTTTCATCCTGGAATTAGGCAAACAGCCAATCAAATCTTTTTGTTGAGACATCCATGCCATGATTCATAAAGTGGACCAATAACATTAACAAATATGACATTTTCCTCCCTAAAAATTTGTAGGGAGTGTCTAGCTAGTGTGGCGGCGCACCATTCAACTAGAATTGAACTTCTCAGTTATATCATGTATCTTGGTGCCTTCTGATATTTCCACATCTCCCTAATTCCTCCTCACACTTTCTTGGTTGCTAGACCACCACCTCACGCTCTTCTGCTTCCCATAGTGTTTTTTTTTCCATTTTTACAAAGTAGCCAGTTTGGCCACCTCTAATGTACAGTTGGTGCTGCTTTGGTTAAAAGTAAGCTGGTGTAAGAGTTTTCTATGGCCCCACTAGCATCTTATTTATATAAACCTGGCTGTCACTTCAATTTTTATGGTGAATTATTTGACCCCTTCACAAAATTGTTGGGTGAAAAAAGATGGCTAGATCTAAAATGAACATAGAATTTTTTGGCTATTAAACAATTGTATTTGGAGATTATATGACAAAGTGTGAAATGTTGTTGTAATTTGGCAACTATTTGGGGCATATTGTAGAATTTTCAAGGATATTGATTCATGTGAATGCACTAAAAGCAAATCCTAACATTAATGAACACGAGCACTTTGTGAGGGGATTGAACCCCAAAAACTGGCCTTCCCAACACGGGTGACCTACAGTGTCAATCAAGTTAGCATACAATTCCAACTTCATAAATTAATGCAAGAAAAGAAACTATTGCAATTGGAGTCCAAAAAGTTGGTAGACTCGTAAAACAACCATTTAATTCAGCAAATGGAACAACACATTGAGAAGGGCCAAAAAACATTTGCCTTTATAGAAACATAGCCTACAACTCAACAAACCACAATAGATTTTGTTGTTGTAGAAACACTATTAGCAACTCCACAAACAACTACACCTTAACCATCAAAGCAATAGTGATGTCATGTTGTTCTCCATTTCTCAATACATTCAACATAGGAGAAATTCTCCAAAGTGTAGAATTGATGTGCAAGCATGTGCACAACAATTGGGAGATGAGTAGTGAATTTGTTGTGGAGCTTTGATTTCATAAAAGCCAAAGTTGAGAAGCATCTATCATCCTCCATGTTGCTTATTATTTGTACCATGGCCAATTCAACCAATTTGACGTACTCAAGGAAGCTAGAGAACAATATCCGAAATGTAGTCACAAGGTGCCACATTTTGGTTAATGAATTAGTGTCAAAAGGGGGCACCATACAAGCTACTACATTTAACCTCATTGTGAACTTGAACATGCCTTGCTAGCAGTTAAGATCAATAACATTTAAGAATTCTTGCACTTGAACCTCTTGCTCATCCACCTTGTGCACTGTTTTGCCATAGCAAATTGCCATAGCAAAAAACTACTTAAAAAACCCAAAGTTGATTGGCAAAAGATGCATCAAAGTTCGATTGTAGCCAATACCAAGGATACACAATCCCAAGAACATTCATGACACTAAAAACCTAATTTCCAACTCCCTCATCAAATTTTCTGCAGCTCCTACCAAACCACACAAAAACCATGGACTTACATAAACAAGAAAAAAACAAATGAAAGAAATCAACAAAAAAAAACACAAAAAGAATGGAAATGTTTTAGGGCATTACATTTGCACTAGTTTTTCACCAATGATTCAACAACAACAAAAACATCTTTTGTCACATATGATGGAAAGTTAATTTCCAAATCTCAATGCACTACCCAAATATGTTGGCCATTTGTTTCAAAGGCCAAATGTTGAACACCAAAATTCAAATCATGTACCCACTACATTTGGATGTTCTCATGCTTAAATTTCAATAATGATTTTAAAGCCCAAAAGTTGTTTGTTGTGAACTTGGAGGTTTGATCAGAATACATCATGTAGATGTCACCTTGACATACCATAATAATTAGCTACCATTAAATCACGCACATAGACATCCCTTATTTGTGTGAATTTAATGAGGGCATGGATAGATTCCAACAATGGTAGGATGCAAGCAAGCCCAAGCAAAACCTAGAGGTCACACAAGTTTTCATTATTCAACTTGGCTTCTTAATTAGTAGGACTCTCTAAGGCCATCTTTACCAACAAAGTCATGTATTTTGCCATCACTTTCTTGGCAAAGCTTAACATAGAAATCCATTTAGTTTTCACATTCTAGAGGATTGTATTTCCCTTTGTTTGCATGAGTTCTGCAAGTTTTATGAACCCCAAGTGCCTTTTAGGTGAATGGGCAAAGTATGAATGCAAGGTTTTAAACATATTTTCAAGCCGAATCACCAAAGGTAGTCTTGATAGATTGCACTACCGAATTGGTGTGGTGGGCCATACAATGGGCCCCAATAGAATGAGGTACATATTCTCCTTGATTTGTTTTGTAACACCGTTCTTGGTGCTTTGAAATACATTAACACCATTTGCCCCAAAGCAAATCAACTTTTGAACAATTTGGTCCGTTGCCACACCACCACCTATCATCAAAGCTTCCATAATAACCTTGGTCAGATTATCACTCCCCGATCCCTCAATAATCGGGTCCAAAGAAATTAGAATCAAAATCCTTACCCAATTCTGCATTAGATAACACTGCACAAATAACCAAGATTGGTTATCCATTGTAAAAACTTCATCACAGCTAAAAGCCACATAACAAGCAACCCCCACTATTGCCTGGTTACTCTCAAAACCTCTTGATGCCTGAACTTTGCCATTGTCCAACTGGAGTTATCACTCCATTATTTCTTGTTATTTTTTGACACTTGCAAGAATTTAAACAAAGGCTTCAATGCTTCATATTCTAGCATAGGACATCATTGTTACAACAAATGCAACACAATGACAAATTGGACCACTTTCCTTGTATTATTTCCAACCGCACCATGTGCAACTTAAATAGTAATAGATTCACGGCCATGAAAAGCAAACAACTTCTAGTTCTTGGCATGCTTGCAAACCTTAGAGTAATAATAATCCCCTTTCTTCACATCAATCCCAATATCCTTTGTAGCCTTTCTATGACCTGCATGATTAACCAAAAAATCCCACTTAGCAAATAACACCTTATCTTTCCTTCCACCTCACTACAAATTCTGCATTTGACAGTGTGCAAACTACCATCTGACCTTACACATAATTCTGCCCAAGGAAGCTTAGTAGCCCAAGAGTCTTGAAATTTTCTGGTTGTGTCATACCTCCGTTTCTTGATTCTTGACTTTGACGTGAAGTATGTAAACCTTCTTAAGGAGGGTTGACATTAGGCAAACCTTCTTCAAGGAGGGTGACAAACTCTCTAAAGAACATAACATCATCATCATCTAGGTTTGACGATCAAAAGTATTAGGAAAAAATAATGAAGGGGATCATGTAAAAGGACCATGGAGTAGAAGAACTTGCACTTGTAAGATTGGGGCAATTGAGGAGGCATTATCAAATCTTGATTTGGGTTCTGGACTTTTTATGGAACCTTAAATTGCACCTTTGGAGTTTGAACCTTTACAATCTAGAAAATTTGAAAGATGTTTAAAATGCAATGTGCAAATTGCATAAACACAAGTCAATAAAAGTTATATCAAGTTGACAAATAACCAACAATCAATAACATATGAAAAAGGGGGTGGGTTCCCAAAATGTTAACCCAAACTGACCTTAAATTGGGTTTTGGACTTTCTGTGGAACCTTAAATTGCACCTTTGGAGTTTAGACCTTTAAAATCTGGAGAACGCATAAAAGAAACAATAATTGATTTGCAAGAAGTTGATAATGTAGTGTGTAGATTGCATTTATACAAGCCAATACAAGCTACGTCATGTTAATAAGAAACCAATAGCTAACAACATATGAAAAAAGGAGGGGGTGGATTTAGAATGTTTACCCAAACTGAAAGAAGTGCACATGTGGTTAATTCAGTACACCCTAATTCTTGAATCCTAATTCCTTACTAAGTCCTCTCAAGGCACACTAGTTCATAGTCCCCTGCAAATTACAGTGGTAGACATGCAAGCATGGACTTTAGAGTTAGACCATTGATTGATTGAAAATCACAAAAACAAAAATGAGCAATCCTATAAAATCTAAAATACAAAATCTTATTCATTTAACACTTCCCATGGAAATTTGGTGTAGATTTTGATAACAATCTCATGGATGTTCTTGGGATTTTATAGGATTGTGATGCGGTAAGTCTTGTTGAAGAACACAAGCACACCAAGGTGGTTTAAAACCAATGACGCACACCATGTTTGCAATGGACCTCTATCCTACACATTGCAATGAAGCACAAAAATGTTTCAATGATTCAATACACAATGCACAAAAGGACTTCAACAAATAAAGACAAGTTTGGAGGAAAAAGTACTCCTCTACTAGCAAGAGCTTCAAGACAAACATCAATGCCAACTCTAAACAACACGAATGAAGCTTTGTTGTTTTCATGCACGTTGCAGAAACATTCATCCACCATAATGGAGTCTTGCCCTCTTGGCAAGCACAAACAAGGCTCTAGCAACAATGCATACATTAAGGGAAAGACTTAGCAAGAACAAAAAACCAATGAAAGTTCATTTTGGTGAATTGTTGCAACTCTTGTGCAAAACAAACTAAAGAGGAAAAAGACGACTTCCTCACAACTCAACTATTTGGATGGTTGAGATCTCACTTATTGGCGAAATCGACGACTATTGTTGTTACTATTTGGCAACACCCCAAAAGGGTTTAGGGTTTAGGTTGGCAAATTAGGACCGTTGATGCAGTACAATCTAGCCCATCACATATAATGGCAAATGTTTTTCGACAAACTTTCATGATTTCCCCCCCTTTTTTTCCTTTGTACAAATAGTTGCCTTCTTTTTAAATTAGAAATTTGGCTATTTTTCACTAGAAAAAAAACATTGCTTCCCATAACCCATAAGCTTGGCTAACCTATGCAATCTTGTCCCATAACCAACTTGAATACAGTAGTCACCATGAATAGTCTTGGCATTTTGATGCCTCATCTATTCATAATGACTTGTGTGCTCTTTTTAGGTACGTAGTTTATCTTGGTTCTAAATAGGTCTTATTTTTTACTTTCTGGAAAACAACCAACATTGCTCCAACATGGCTCCAATAGATTTCTGTAATAGTGTAGATGTGGCAATTTTATTTTTCCTTGTTTTGGTTACTATGATTTTTTTATTAGGAGTTAAATGGAAACCTATTAAAAAGTTTGGGAATAAGCAACGACCCCTAAAAAAAATTGCAATTTTTCATTTTTTTGGTGTAATTTCGAAAAATTTGTCAAAAATTTGAAAATTCTTGTCATAGTTTCCAAGCAACAAAACAAAAAAAAACACAATAACACTAAAAGGAAACATAGAAAATCAATTCCATTGAAGAAACTCACCAAAAAAATAAAATTGAGCATACAAAAGCATTGTGCATCTAATAAAAGTAATAGGTCCAAAAAAAGTAAATAGGTTTCTCCATTTGACAAGTTGAAATGTTGTAAACAAAATTGCTAGAATCAAAACCAATTGGGACCCCAAAATAAAATCTCGGCCCATGTTCGACTCATCCCATATGTTAAGTCTGCAATCGCATGCATTATTTTAAAAAAACCTTATGAACTAAAGTCAATATCGACCATATTTTTCAATAGTTGCCCACTATGCATTAGCAACATCATGAGGAAAATTTTGCAAAATGTAGAAATCTTGGCTATACATGCCCACAACAAGCTATAAATGGGGATTTAAGGCATTTCAAAACTTGCTCTTCAAAAATGACAAAGATGAAATGCATCGTTCATCTTCCATTGAGCTGAAGACATGGACTATTGCAATTTCTACAAGTTTGATGTACTAAAAAAAAACATGACAAAACACTTGTTGGCTATGATTGTGCACCAAAACTTTGTTAACAGGTTCACTTCAAGCAACAAAGTTGACTTGTTGAAACCCATGGTAACCCAAACATTGCTCATCATGGCACATTCAAATAAACCTTATTGGACATTGAGCTTTAGTAGGTTCCAAACATGCTTAACATTTTGGGTAGTGCCAACATGCCTCATCTTACAATAGTAATTTTGAGGATGTTCAAAATGAGTGCTGAAAAAGGATTCATCATTATGGGTAAATCAATATCGGGGATAGAAAATCCCCAATGCATCCAACAAACCATGTTGGGGGAACCAATTTTGTATATCAACCATCAACTGTTTAGTAACCCTTGCCAAGTACATTAAGAATAAAGTTTAGATAATAACTAAATTCAAAATGCAATAAAACTAATGTTGGAACAATTTCAGCAAATGTTACATCATCATCATTAACACTATTAAAGCAAATGCATCTTTAAACTTAGGAAAGTTAAACTTAAAACTAACCTCCTTCAATTAAAAATGAAATTGAAAAAAGGACACATGATTTGAAGGGTTCATAAAAATCTTTTAACTTACCACTACATTCCTTTTTTGTGGTAAAACCCAAATTTTAAACAATGTTATTCAACAACCCTAATCCTCACATGAAAAAAAAACAATGGTGAATACATTTCAAATGTTGGGTATGATTTGGCTTTGGCTATGAATTATGTAATTGAAACATGGTTTCAAAATAATTTTATTTATACAAAATTAACACAAGACCCGGTGCCCTAGGAAAAGAGCAAGTGCAATTTAACTTTTGATAGCCAAGAAATAAAAACACTTGTTTTAAAACTCATGTGCTCTTTGTAGTGTTATCTTTCTTTCAAGTTCTTTGATTGGATCTTGTACATGGAGGATGTCCTCATTTTGCCAAGAATGGGTAGTTTTGTGACTCACTTGTATGAAGTGCATTATGTCATGTTAAAAATCATATTTTCAAAATCATTAAACTTTTGGCACAATGACTTCGGCTTTCAAGACTTGTAATTCAAATGAAGTTAAAGTTTCTCTCTCTCTCCTTCTCACATTGCCACCAATGATTATTTTTTTCAATTTTGTGATGTGTCTAAAATGGCAATCATCTATAAGAGGATTTACCAAATTTGACTATAATAAATATGAAAATACAAAAAATTAAACATCATGTTATATATTTTTCCTACTATTAGAACTTAATGTAAAATCTAACTATTTTTAATGTTTCTTTTAAATCCTCAATATTTGGTGACTAGAAAGCCCCAAAATTACTTTTTTTTTTGGCCATCTTGGAAAAACTTTGCCAAAACAAAAAAATACTACTTGCTACAAAATTGTTTTTTTTTTCCATTTTGTGATGTTTCTAAAATGGCAATCATCCTTTAAATAGTTTAACCAAATTTAACTTTGAATAAATGTAATTAAACATTATTTCAAGATAATCATGGGAGAATAAACCAAAGTATTAGCTCAAGACATATACCAAAATGGGGTGCGAATACAAAGATAGGAGCCAAAAACCATGTTAAATAGTGATGGAAACTATAAACATTTTTACATATGTTTTTTTCTTGACATTTTAAAGTTATCTTAATCATTCCAAGTTGTGTTAAATGACTAATATGAATGGTGAGGAATTCAAATTAAAAATTCATTCAATTAAAATTTGGGTTTTGGTTTTAAAAAATGATGTTTGAACTTAAATAGGTGCTACATCAAATTGTGCTTAATTTTACAAAGGACTAGGTAAACTATTGTAATATCATAATTTTGATGGTAAAAAAATTTAGATGATAGTAACCTATTAGCCAAGTTCAAAAAGCACTCATAATTTAAAAGATATGGAATTGAAAAAATTTAGAAATTCAAAGTATTTTTCAAATTTTTTAATTTTCAAAAGTCCTTTAACACATGTAAATGGGGTGTAATGTGCATGACATACAAAAAAAAGTTGGAGTTTATGGTATAAGAAACAAAAACCTAAAGTAATTAACATATTTTGATATGATTCAAAATTATGATAAATTTTCAAGATGAAACGTAGAATTTGGTAAAATTTACACATTTTGAAATTTTCATATTTATTCAAGAATGATTAACACAAAACATGTGATCTATTGGGGCAACTATATGTTTTTTTAATAACAAGTTGCAAAGGATTTTATTCAAAAATTCTAAATTATATGAAAAAATGAAAAAAAATGAAAAGGATTCATAGTCCTTTTGTAAAGTAATCATGTTGGCTCCTATCTATGTAGTTGTACCCAATGACCACATGAACTAGGTATCTATGCACTATGGAAGGGGATCAATTGGGTATATGGTATGTAAGGTTTCCAATTTAGTATTTTGAAAACCTAGCGTGACCCAACACCCACCAATGCACCAGTTGGAGAAAACCCACTTTGGGTTCTCATGTGGATGAAACCCAATTCAGCCTCTCTTGGGGTCTAGGTGAGTTTTGGGGAATTTTTTTAAAAAACTTCCATGTTGTTTTTCCCTTTTTTACTTTTTTTGGGGGGTTCTTTTTTCTTTTTATTTATTTTTCCTTCCTTTTAATCCTCTTTTTTTTTCTTTTTTTTTTCCTCTTATGTAGCAACAAGTTCATAGAGCAACTTGCCACTCTTTTTTTTTTGGTTTGTTTTCCAATGGAACTCGTTGGTGTGTTTTTGGTGTTTGGGGGGTGCCATGGAACCATTATTGCCCCTCTTCTATCATTGCAAACTCTTTTCCAAGCTTCAATGATTATCCATGTAAGTTTCATTCTTGAACATTTTTTAATTATAAAGTTCATGTGGCCTTTAATTGTAAATGATGACAATAAGCTTGTAACTCATTATCATCATTGATTTTTTTCCAAAAAAGAAGAGAATACAAGAAGGAGAAGCCAAAAGAAAAATCAAAAAAAAGAAAAGAAGAAGAAGAAGAAAAAGGAGAAAACAATTTTAAAAGAAGGAAAATAAAAGAATTTTTATAAAAGAATAAAAAGAGTAAAAATAGGTAGAAGAAAAAGAAAAGCTTTTCTTCTTCTTAAAAAAAAATTTGTCTTGGGAATTTTTTTATTTCTTTAATGAAAAAGATTGAACTTTTTTGGTAATGTATGTTTGGAAACTTAAAAGATTTAAATGTCTTGATTTTGGTAGAGTATGTTTGGAAAGGTAAAAGGTAAACTATGATGAAAGGAAAAATTTGCAATACCCACATATGGGTCACTCAATACACATGGGCTTTTGGAATCATGTGCAATGCTCACATATGGGTCACAAATATGCATTGAAATTTGAATAAAAAATTGCAATACATGCATATAGGTCACAAAATATCACTAGAAGAAATTTGGAAATAAACGACTACAATTCTAATTACAAAAGGAAAAAAATTAGTCATAATAGACACATGCAACTATAAACCTTGCATTCACCTTAAACAAGTGGCAAAAGACAACTAATCACAAAAAATCTCCACATGGCATGTATAATCACATCAATACTTGTATATTGCTTTTGATTGTAGGGACTTTTCATCCATTGAGTAGTCATAGGACTATGCGACTACATAAAATATTGGGCAACATTTTAAAAATCAATTAAATTTAAATGATTTAATATAATATACTTAAAGGGTGTTGGCAAGCTATGATCTACACAAAAAATTGTCATAGTTTGACAACTTTTAGTACCTATCCAAGTTTCAGACATCATGGTGGAAATTTGGAAAATAATTTCATTAAAATTGTGTAATAGATGATGGTTTATATCCCAATCTAACATTATGTTGTGAAATCAGTGCACATATGAATGATATAATAGTCCAACAAAATATTATTTTAATTTGGAGAGCCCTATCACATTTCTGCAATTCCAACAAAAGGAATAAGAAGTACTACATTTAATAATGAATTTTCCATGAAACTTTACACATACATAAAAGAAACCATAAAGAACAATCTTTCCCATCAAAGTTTTCAATTTTTCTTAAGGTTATGGAATTTAGATCAAATGATTTTAAAATGTTCATTATTTACATTATGGTATGAGAATGTTGATGATTATGATCTTTTTAGGTAGAAAAATATTCTTTCATTGAGGATTTACTTGAGCTAAGTGTTTTCTTAATCATTTGACAAAAGTAAGGTGAAGTTTTGAGTTTTTTAAAAAATGGAAAACTACTATCAAATAAGGGTTTTTAAAAAACCTTTATTAAATTATTGGTGTCATTTACACAAATGTACAATTATGTCTCAATTTCATATTCATAATTTTTGTGACTTCTTTTAATCTTGAAGCCCAAATCATTTATATGTGATCTTTAAAAATATTGAAAGTGAGTGAAATCTTACATATTGCTACTTTTGATACTATATGTAGTTCCAAATTTGCCTCAAATTTTGGAGACTTGCCAAGACCCTAAAACACATATGTTAAATTAATAATTTATATGTAAAAAAATAATGCAATATAATCATTGATATTATTGGTAATTTCATAAATTTTCATCCTATGAGTTGTTGACATGTGTCATTGCCTAGGCTAGGCTGAAAAACTAATTTAGGTAGCTAGGTAAGCACCTAGGTTAAATGGCCTAGCTATATATGTAGGGTATACTTGGCTAACATACCATTGTTGATCACAAAAATGTCTATTGTGAGGTTTGATATTTAAACCCCAAAGGTGGATATGAATTCTTTTGCCATCAAACCACCCCACTTCATGTGAAAATATAGTACAATGCATTTTATTTATCCCATACTTGATTTTAAACATTGCACAAAGATCAATTTCAATATTTCATATCTTATTGATATTTATCCAAATGAAAAAAAATTAAGTTTATTTTAAAAATAATTTCAATGATGTACATTAATTTGAATAAATTCAATTTTATTGGAAAAAATTCAAACACATGTTTTATAAATCAATTTTTTTATAGCTATTACTTAACAATAAATAAATTAATAACTTATATCCCTCATATCAATCCTTCATTTCATTAAAAACCATAATATAAAATGTGATTATAATATGTTGTAATTTTACCAATAAAATTTATTTTACATGTATAAGATATAAATAATCATCATATATAGTATTTATAAATAGATCATAATCAAATACATTTAATAAAAACATAATAATTTTTCCTATTAATGTCAATATACAAAATACCAACAAAAAATTAGACAATGGTCAAGTTGATTATAAAGAAAATATTGCAATTTCAAAGATGCCACATATGTTTTAATCATCAAAGTATTATAAATGGAAATATTTTTGGCCCTAGTTGCCAAAACAAGTATGACCAATTGCAAAAATAACTAGGTTTTCATCCATCAAAGATCGATTCACAATATTGGATTAAAAATGTGCACTTTCATTTTTATTTTCCATTCAAACATGTAATAGTCACAAACTATAGTCACAATTGCAACTTCATTTGGTTATATCAATATTGTAGTTGCATATGTGACTACAATAATTGCATATATGACTACACACATTTACGACTCAAATAACACATAAGACTAACCTAACTATAGTTGTAAAAGTAGTTGATTTGGACACTAGTCACATCTATAGTGACAACCATATGGTTGGATTGGACAAGATTTCTTCTAGTGTATGTGTTGATTTATTGAGGTTTTACTATGTTTTTGAACTCCAATTTGAATAGATGCAAGTATTACATTTTGAGATTATGTCTTTAATTAACAACTGTGAACCAAAATTAAGTCATTTTCATCATAATCCATGTGTGACGATTACATAATTACATAGGAAAACCATTACTTTAACACAATATTTGCATGTGTGCACCAAATTAACTATTCATTTTGGGAACCCCAAACCATTGTACACATGATGACTTAAGGTTGATGCATGTATTGCATTTTTTGATTGGGTTGTCACCCAATCACCTTCAACTTGGACCCACTAGTTTTCAAAGTTCCCATGTGTAAGTATTACATTTTTGGATTGGGTCATGACCCAATTACCTTCAACCAAAACCATGTGGTTCTCATAGTTCCCTGTGTGTGGGTATTGCATAATACAAAGCCATTATAAAAACACAAAACCCACATCCCAAGATAAACCATACAAATGGAAAACAAAAGATTTTAATAAAAACTAATTATAGTTTGAATTTTAAAGCTATTCAAATGAAAAAAACTAATGAGTGAAAGAATTAGCCTTAAAGTTTAAAGTTAATTAAACCAGAAAAATAAATACATAAAAACCTAAATAATTTTTATGGTAGATGCCATTCAAATTATACAAACATATATAAATGTAAAACAAAACATTTATAATAGGTGGGCGAGTAAATAGATAGGTGGGGGGTGGGTAAATAGGTGGGTGGGTAGGGTTTACAGGTTAAAAAGTAGGTTTTGCTAAAAAAAAAAGTTTAGTCAATAAGTAAAAAGGTTTTGTTAAAAAGTAAAGATTTAGCTAGGAAGAGATAGAAGTTTTGTCAAAAGGTAAAGATTTAATTTAAATGTATAAAATTTGTTAAAATGCAAATGTTTAATTAACAAATAAAAAAGGAGAGGTTTAATTTGGAAAAAATAGAGGTTTTATCAAAGGTAAACGTTTAACTAACATGTATAAAGGTTTGGGGTGACTACACATAATAACACTAGCCCAATATCTCTATCACGTTAGCAATTTTTCCTACATTTTGACATATTTTAAATTTTAAAAATATTTTCTTTGAAATATCAAAAAAAAAGGATTCACTTACGTAAAACTAACATAATTAGCTTTATAATGATGGAAAAAACACATCAAGATCATGAACATTCAATAAGCAATGGACTTTTGAATTTTGGCAACAATTTTTGTCATGCCTACAAAACACATGAGTATGGACTTTTATCTTACAATGTTGGTCCCATGTATCTAAAACTTTGTGATTTAGATTTAATTTTGTTTTAAAAAATAAAGATGCATTGAATGAATGGAATATGATTTTAATTTATTATGTTGTCAACTTTTCAAAATCCCAAAAATTACAATTATTTAAAAAGTCCTTTTAAGCATAAAAATTGATTATTTTCTTGAATTATCTTTTAGAAAAGTTTGAAAAGTTCCTTATAACATCCTTAAATGAAATTGGAATTGGGAAAAGATGTTAATTTCAATAACATCCAAATATTTACATTTTAAGCCAATTTCCAAATACACTACGATATGGACTTTGAAGGTAGCACCCCGCTACTATAAATGAAACACCCTAATGTGTTTTCACCCTTTGTTGAGATAAAAAAGTTTAGTGAAAAAATAAAAAGGTTTTGACAACATGTAAAAGTTTAGTTATGAAAACATAAAGGTTTTGCCATTAAATAAAGGTTTAACCAAAAATTAGATAGGTTTTGACAAAAAGAAAAAAATTAGTTAAAAAAAGATAGAAGGTTTATTGAAAGGTAAAGGTTTAGCTAGAAAGAAATAGATGTTTTGTTGAGAGATAAAGGTTTGGTCAAAAATATATAAAGTTTCTTTTTTTTAGAGATAAATGTTTAGCTAGGAAGAAATAAAAGTTGAACAATAAAAATATATAACTTTTTTTCAAGAGGTAAAAAGTTTAGTTATGAAAAGATAGATGTTTTGCCAGGAAATAGAAGTTTGGTTAAGAAAAGATAAAAGGTAGGTAAGTAAGGTGGGTAGGTAAGGAGTTGCCCGTTAGTTGGTAGGCAAGGACAAGATGTAGGTCAGCAAAATAACTTGGTCAATAGGGTATTAGGGAAATGAGGTTGGGAGAAAACCAACTAAAAAACAAAGGTCAAAGGCTAACAACTAAAAAAGGTTGATTGCAATGTTTTTTTTTTCCCATTTTTGTCATATTGAAAATTTGACAAAAGCTTCAAAACAATTAGCAAAATTAATCGAATTTGCACTAGAATAAGAAAAAAATTGTCGAAAAATAGCAGAATTTTGTCAAAGAAAAAAACACTAGTGGATTGAGATGCAATATTTGTTGTTGCCCTAAAAAAGGTTGACTTTGGTATATGTTCATTGTTGGTTAACCCAAGGTCAAAATCCGGATGAAGAAACAAAACCCATTTTATGGACAAAACAATAAACTAGTGCATTGGTGAGTGCTAGCTCACTTTGACCCCTTTATGATAGGTTCAAATTGTTGTTGGGTGATTATCAAAAGCCAAAATAGACCTTTGTGATTATTGAAGGCAATTCTTAATATTCATAATTATGGTTTCCAAACAATGAAATAGTCAATTCTCATATATAATCATGATTCTCAAAATTTGAAAAAAATTTAACAACCAACCCTAAAAACAATTGTCAGTTCTTTTTCAATTCTTTCATTAAAAAATTGCAAGTTCTTTAAGGTTTTAAAAGTAACCAAGATCAATGTTTCTTTGAATCTGATTTTTTTCTGAAATATTTCAAAAACTACAACTGACTAATATTAAAAATTAATTTCAGTTGCAGCTACAAAATAGTAAGTAAAAATAATTGCCGGTAATAATAATATAAGCCTATGGACCTAGCATTTTTTAAACATTAAAAATTATGTAGCCTAATTTGACAATCAATCTTTAGGAAGATGGTGAAACGATGGTGATCATCCAAACAAAATTGGAAGATTTAGCCAAATCTCAGAAATGAAATACAAAAGTTTAACAACATTTTTTTGGGGCCCGGTGAATTTTGGCATAATTGCAACCCAAAAAAAACAACCATCACTTATACAAAGTCATA
>Ga0116228_10002993_pt1 | contig 14788 bp, 16 predicted proteins | sample S1TSphfallax_2_FD_89694 | JGI IMG/M metagenome (GOLD analysis project Ga0116228, IMG submission 89694) | Host-associated microbial communities from peat moss isolated from Minnesota, USA - S1T2_Fc - Sphagnum fallax MG | ecosystem: Host-associated > Plants > Peat moss > Unclassified | place...
ACCCAATTTTGAGAATTTTGGAACTCCCACTTGGGAGTCCCGAGACAAAATGACATTTGGGTGTTGGCCCCGTGGCCAAGCATAGAAAATATTATAAGGGGGAAGGTGGTGGCTTCCCCCAATTCTGAGTTGTGGTGAGTCTCATGAGTCCGTGTTTGCCCATGGCTCGTCCATGCACCAAAATTGGTCCAGTTTCACACTAACCAACTTCTTATTTGGTTTGTGCAGGTCCATGTGAGTACTTAACTTGCTTGTTAATCTTCCTAGTCCCCGTCCTGGAGCTCCAGCACACCTTTCTACCCCCAAAGTGTTGCGAACTAGGGAACGCGCCCTAACTCCTTTTCCTTTTGTTGTTGTCACCTTTGGACTCGCAATTGAGTCCATCAAAAAGTTTGGGGGTGCATCGTGCAAGCTAGGAAGTTCCCTATTATGATTTCATATTGTTTCTTATTTGGATTTTGGCTAGATAAAATTTTATATATTTTTCCATATCCAAGAAAAGGAACCTGCAATGGTGGGTTTATAGTTTTTTCAAAAAGTCGACTAGCCTCCCACCAATTGTAATGTAGATTTGACATCTTGAATGGCATTGTACAATGAATAACCTTACCATTACGCGATGTTGGCCATGACATTTCATCCATTAGCCTATTTATAAAAATGGAGTTTTCCCTTCCAAATAGACTTCGAGGAAACAACGACTACCATTTATTTAGAACAAATCCCACTTCCTCAAAAGAATTGATTTCATCTTGGGTGATATTGGTTTCAACTTGAATAGGCCAAATTTTTTAAACAACAAATCTATCCAATGCATACTTACGCTTCAAACTACCAACACAACGATTCATATCATCTGCATATAACCAGAACTTGTGCAATTTTAAGGGTGTAATAAGGGAGCTAAGACCATAACTCTAAGTAAGTCAGGGCAAGGACACCAATAAAAGTTGGGTTGGCAATTATCCTAATAGCACAAGAATGTTTGGTGGATTTTTGCAACGTGAAACATTGAACATGCAACGTAAGGGGGCATCTTTTTATATGTTTGCATATTAGGGTTTACGGTTTACAGTTTATATGTCTGTAAACTCCATCTCCACATGGAGCTTCAAAGACCTCAACATCTCCTTGAATTTGATTCGCCCCAGGTTGATCAATTTCCACACTTGATCTAACAATTGTATGGTTTACACAAAGATGAAAAACATTCATACAATTGTGCTTATGTGAATCCCTTTCTAATTTGGGGGCTAGGTTCACCTTCTATTTATAGGAACCAAAGATCTCCTCACCTTCCATATGTGCAATTCTAATTGTGCAAGCCGATCCTAAGGAATATTTCAAAATTGTGTTTATAAGTTGTTTTGAATCTCCATATTGGGTTACTCTACACAAGAATAGCTCACTCTTATTAGGCCTTAGACCTAATCAACCACCCTGCTTGAAATGATAATACAATGTCGATTATTTGAAAGCTTGAACATAGTCATCCAATGTCATAACATACAAATAGGCTCCCCTTTTGCTAAATTGTTGAAGCCATACATTGTGCACTAATTCTGAAAGGTTGCATGTGGGCATGTCTACAAGCTTTTTGGGAGAAAATTTTTGCAAGAAAAAAAAATGCTTATTGTGTAATTTTAAAATGATTGGTAGCATAAATGTTAACTTGCCAAAAAGGTGGGATGAAAGAAAAGATGTGTGGGAAGGTTGAAAACAAGACTTGTATCATAAATCCCCTCAATTGTTTCACACGAAAGTGCTAAAACTTGAGCCAATGCTCCAACTCTTGAAGTCCAACTTCATTAATGACACCCAAATAATACCTCCAATAGCATATTACTACATACTAAACATTAGCCTCTTCTAAAGAAATGACATTTTTGTATTCATAGCATAATGTCCTATTTTTTCTCATAATTCTGGCTTAATCTATTGTTTTGTGTGTTTATCCATGGATTGACTCCAATGAAAAAAACAAGTTTGTTCTTCATCAACCATCGGTTCATTTAGATTTCTACTACCATAGACAATTTGAATTGTGTTCCAATTGGCGTAAGCGTTGTTGGCCATGAATCTTTTGAAAATTGGATTGGGAACACCATTATTCACCATGAACTTGTTTAGATTTTGCCACATTACACATTAAGCCTTCGTGTCTTCAAATTGCATATCACATATTGCAATCATCATTGCCTTGCAATAGAAATAATCATACACATGGCAGGCGAGTGTTGTCCAACCCTCGACATGTTTTACATAATTAAACATGATCCAAACAATTTGGAGGTCACCCCCGAGTTGCATCCACTTGACAAAATCATGACCACTACCATCTCTATGCACATACATCTTGAACAAAAAACATATTTTCTTAGTATGTTGCCTTGGAAAACAACTATCTAAAATAAAATAATAACCATTGTTTGCTTTGAAAATGAGAATGCTAAAAATGTACCTTTTGTTCCCTAGCTGATGCTTAAAGGATGCAACTAAATTTTAGATGTTGGGGGAAAACAACATTATGAACTTGTCCATCATTTGGCGCAACTTGTCACCTTTTAAAATTTCCACTATCCCTTCTCCATCCTCGTTCAATAGGTGTTCGGAAATAAAGGTTTTACTTGTAGTCAATGCAATGGTCAAGACGATAACCTCCGATGTGCGAAACACCTCCTCATTGACCAAGGATTTAACTTGAATTGAAAACTTTTCTAAAATGACCTCTGCCACCAGATGATCGTGTGTACCTAAATGCATAGTTGTTCAAGTCAAATTCTCTTACTTGTGCGTGATGTAATACATGTGACCTACACACAAATTAACATAGAAGAGGGCACTATTACAATTTTTGCAAAATGGTGGACCAAAAGCAAAACTACCTCCTTGAAGGTCGTGAATAATGACGCCAATCCAAGTCGTTTCATTTCTACATTTGTTAAAAAGAAAAAAATCACAACAATCATTTTGACACTGCAAAAAGCAAAAACCGAGCATAATGATTCATGTGTAGAGAAGAGGTCAATGGGCAAAGAGAGATTGAAGGCGTTCCATCCTCATTGAAAGAATCACACAAGTCTATGAACAAATATTAATGATTGACTCGTTTTGGGACAACCTCTTGCTTGATCTCCATAAGATGCGGGATGGCATTTGCAATAGATGCTGCAATTTTTTGGTGTCAAAACAATATTTTGAAAGCTTTTTGGAAAATTTTCTACAACAATCCTGAACCTTCCAACATTCACCCTTGATTCCAAACCAAAATCACCCAAGACTAAAACTTGATAAATGGATCTAATAACATTGTTGTTATCATCATATGTTTCGTTCTTGGAAACATGAATTGTTCCCAAATGGAAACCAAACATAACACACAAACAATTATCTACGACATGTGAGATTCCAAAGTCATAACAAGAACAATGTGCTTAGCTTTACCTTCAACATGAAAAGTTTCCATTTTACTACAAATCAAATAGACCAAATAGTGAGGTGGAGATGTTGTAAAAACAACAATGTTCTACATGAAAATTGATGACAAATAAAAAACAATGATGTTGGTTAAGAAAATATAAATGATATGTTAACCTTGTGGGAAATGCCAAAGCAACAAAAAGAACGAAAAAAATGTTCATTGGAAAATATATTTTGATTTTTGCTAAGGATGGATACTTAGTTGATTTGGGTAAAATTAGCATGGTAAAACACATAAAAGGTTGGTGGAACTTATTGTTGTTGGTTAACAACACCAAATAAAGGAAAATATATTGTTACATATAGGAAAACTTTGAAAAATGATTACATAAATGGATCTCATGTCAAGTACATTTTATTATGTTTGCGACGGGGATAACAATGGAATCTATTACCATTTTGTGGAGAGGGCTTGCCACATTCAATCAATTTCTCAAAAAACTAATTAATGAAATCTAACAAATAAAAATAACCAATCTCGTTGGGAAACACAACAACATATCTTGTGAGCTGTTGATAGTTCTCCATGTGCTTTTAATTCATTATTGCTTCTCCCAATATAATGAAATTATGAAAGTAGATAGTAGGCACAACAATCCAATTTTCATTCAATATCCCACAATATGCGACATTCATAATCACAATATGTTATATAATTTGGAATAACATGAAAACCCAATAACATAATATGTGTCCTTATAACATAGTCGTATTCCAGAAGAAGGATTATTTTCGTCACACGTAGGAGGGCCTTTATTAAATAAGACATAATAGAAAAAAAAAAAAAAAACTATTTGTTTACGATTGAAAGTCCAACATGAAATCCTTTTTCAATAATATCCATAGATGTTTCAAACAATGTGTAGAAATGTGATTCGCAAGAAAGGAATTCTGATTCCTATTAATTAGAGATGGTTTTTTGGAAATTTCGAGTTCAAGAAGATAATATAAAAAATGGGTATTTTTTGATGTCTAATTGGCATTAATTTTAAGGATGATTCAGCAAATAAATTTTAAACGCATATCCTAAATTTTCTCCAAATTAATCAATAACAAAAGTATTATGCATATAATAAATTTCGTATTGGGGAAAATTATTTGGGAAAAACTTATTTAGTCAAAATGATTTTAAAGTAATATGTTAAAATAGGATAAATCAAATACATCAAGAGGCAAGTTTGGGATACATGTTTATAAAATTAAACTATACAAATTTAACCACATGGGTTAAAAAACAAACATCATAATCCATAAAAATAAGTTTTTAATTCTAGAAGCAACAAAACCTAATTAATGAAAAAGGGTAAGTTTTTAAATTTTAAAGGGTTGTAATGAATATTGATGGAATATTGTTTAGGAAATATTACGTAATAGTTCCATATGATAAACGAAAATTTTGAAATATACATTAGATTTTCATTTTTGAAATTTGTTTGGAAATATATTTTCATTTATAGTAAAGTTTAGTTCAAATGGATGTAACTAAGTAGATATGAGTAGGTTAAATATACATATGTGAAAATGTTTACTCAATCATCCATAACAACTTATCAACCAAATTAAATTTCAAAAAATATATATAATCTTTTACAAATGGTTTATTTATTTACTAGTTCACATATGAAGGGTTTATGAACAATAAAATATTGAAGGGTGAGAAATTTAAAGAAATAGAGGACATGAATATTATTCAAATGAAGATTGTTAAAGATTATATAATACCCTCATAAACCACACAAAATTCAAGATAGATGCATAAATTAATTATTTAGGAATTTAAAAAGTAAATAGTTTAGTCACAAATTAAATTAATCCAAATGTAAATATTTAGAACAATTATATATTTGTAAAATAGAAACATTTACGACTAATATACATATTATACAACTAATAAAATACCAACAAATTGGCTAATTTTGGAATCCTATTACAAGTTCCAATTGATAAAAGAATAACAAATAATTATTAACAATTGAAATTTGTAGGAAACAAAGTGGCATACAATATTGTGTGTGTGTGTGTGTGTGTGTGTGTGTGTGTGTGTTAAGGGGGTAGGATGAGTACATGATTTTGGATGAACAAGGCATTTAGGATAAGGATTGATCAAGGAACTTTGCTAGTTTGAATTTTGAGTTATTGTCGATTTTGATCATGATGAGAAGATTGGGGATTGTTCAAAAGGTGAAACTTCTGGAAAATAGGGGGATGTCTTAGACATAGAGTTTTGGAAAGAATAATGAAAGGGGTTGTAGGTATTGGTAGTAGAAAAACACAATTTTTATTGTGACATATCATAAATTTTAATTGTTGTCTTGGGATGTTTTTTCAACAAAACACGAGTTTCCGTTGTAATTTTGATTCATGTTTACAATAATATAGAGAAGCATAGACTTTTATAAGGTATTTTATGTTCATATTGTTGTGTGAATTGTTTTTAGTATGAGAATATGATGGAATGAAATGTAATTTTGTTTATGGTGTTTTCTACAATGTATTTTGAAGTGCATAATCTAGTTATATGAAATAACCATGAATATGGTGTTTTAATGAATGGCAATGTTAAGTATGTTGAGAATTAAGGCAATAATAGTGAATGTATGCACATGAAATGCAAATTTGTTATTATAGTAGTGTGAAATATTCTACAAGAATTAAATTTCACTTCTACCATTTAACGACCATCTTGTGGGGATTTTTATTTTTATTTTTTCAATAATGGGAAGGTTTTTTACAAATTTTGTTGCATACTATATATGAGAGTGTACATAAGAGTTTTTTTTTTTTTTTCAATTCAAAATTTTAAAAGGTATGTTAGAAAATATTAGAGGTCTAAATGGTTGATGTTGTAAAAACTATAGAATGATTTACAAACTCTAAAGACAAAGAATCATGGAACGAGATGAATTGGATGGTGACCCAAAGTTTATAGCAATAATTGGACTTGGAGGCAAATCGACAAGTTATTTAAAATAAACATAAGATAATCTTGAAAATGGAGAAGAATATGTAAGGATTACAAAAACCCCATATCGGAATTTAATGTTGGATAGACAAGTTTGAGAATAGAGGAATTACCTATAGGGCATAGGTCATTGTTACCACAAGAGGTGGTATGGCGTGAGGTATGGATTAAGGGTCTTTAGAAAAGGCACAATTATAGACAATGATCTCCACAAAGAAAGATGGAGTCGACTATTCACCCAAATGAGTGGGTGTAATATACTTTTCAACCGTAATCTATGACTCAAAGTCAAAGAGATCAAGATGAAGTAAGGACTTCTGTAGTACTTGATCAACCACAGGAAATTTCAAGTCTAAAGTCGATGAATAGTTGAGGAAAGGATGTTACAAGAGGTATACAACCCAGGTTTATGTATCAATGTACATTTCCAAACTACTATGAACCAATGGAAGATTGGGAGGTGGAAGAAACACCAATATTAATGTGGTTGAAGAGGTTAATGAAAATTACCTATGATCATCTAAGTATGCAAAGGCACAAGTGAATGTGTTGGATGAAATACCAGAATCGTACTCACATCAAGGGAATCTAAAGTTGGGTCAAACAAGTTACACAATCGAAACATGGGATCATGAATATGTGGATTCAGAGATGGTGAAAGTAATTTCAAGGGTTTGTGCATTCTGTGAAGAAGAAGGACATGTGATCACGGATTGTCCTTTTGTGCCTTTTCACAACAAAGCAAGTATTGTTAGACATGTGGAATTACAAAATGTGGTAGGAACATTAATGTATCAACCATAGGAAAGGGAAACAAAAATTCCTATAATCTAAAACAAGTTGAAAGGCATGGAGTTGGGAAGCCAATTGGGATCACAAAGTTGACATATTCATCCATCTATTCAAATTAAAAGCAAAGAACCAAAGGTGTCTTTACATCCACATTTTACACCACGAAGGATACCAATGGGTAACCACATAATGGAACATTGTTGCCTTTAAGTCAACATAACTTCACCAACTGTGTTAGAAGTGGCAGTTGTTGAAACTCGGAGACAACTTGTTGGAGTAATAGTTATTCAATCATTTAATGTGGGTATAACAACCACACGAATTGAAATGATTGTTGCACCCACCATGGATGTTATTAGAAGGGAGTACTAATTGGATCTATAAAAAATTGGGTAGTGGATCAGGTGGAGTCTTAGCAAGAAGGCAACTGAATGGACGTATAACATTACCAACAACAATTGCTAGAGATGTTGGGACACCTTAGATGGTGTTTATTAATCTAATAATGACTATTCATGTGAATAGGATTGTCGATCGACCATTGATGAATTTAATGGCTGCTTAAGGGTACAAAAATGTAGATTCAACAAATTCGAAAGGAGGATATAAAGAACCATTTGCTATAACTGCACCAATTCTTCATCACATAGATGGCTATTATGTTAAGCCAAACAAGTTAGGTTTTAAATATCATGATTTCAAAAAAGATGTTGATCCATATGTTCATGTTTGAGTGTTCAATTTTGCAATAAAGCAAATGTAGAGTCTTCTGAAGAGTACATCATCAATGCATTTAGATATATGTTAATAAATACAAAATTAGATTGGTGTCATAATTACATGTCAAAATTCCCTATTTGTACTTTTTTAGAGCTTAAACAAGCATTTTGCAAACATCATTAAAAAACTCAGAACAATGAACAAATATATATGGAACTGAAGAATATGAAGTAAGATCGAGGAGACTGAAAAGGTGGAGGTTTATCATGAGCAAATTCAGAAGTTGGTTCATGGTTTATAAATACCAACCACAAATAATTTTTTGATTGTTGTGTTTAAAACTGGTTTGCAATCATACCTCATAATTATGACTACAAGGATGAAGTAGTCAACATTACAATAGCATAAAGAGGTGGCAATGTTATGTGAAGAAGGCATGACTACTACAGAAGCAAGGAGTTCACTTTGAGCACCATAGAGTATGAAACATGTAGCACCAACAAAAACACAAAGTAATACAAGGAAGACTAACAAACATTGCACAAATTGTGGGATGACATATCACAACATGGAGACATGCAAAAGGAGAAAATAATAGACCACGGTGGCAACCATAGAAGTTGCACAACCAAGTAAAAACAATAATAAACATCTTCATATGCATACCACATTTGTGGTTTGAATGGACATAAAATGACAAATTATCCAAAGTTTATTGAGATGCAAAAGATGTTTCATGGGAAATTTTTGGCAGTAGTAGAGGTTCAACATGTTGCTAAGACATAAATAGTCATTGCAGATGTGAATGTGGTGGATGTTAATCTTACCACAAGAAATAAAATAACTAAAAAACAAGTGTTCAAAGATAGAGAGCCAAGAAAAGCAAAAAATGTTGTTGATTGGGAGAAAGAAGAACGGTCAAAGAAGTCAATGGTGGAGAAAATTCAACAAATTTAGAAAACACATACCAAATAGAACGGCCATCCACATCATTGAGGGATGGAACACAACCTAGCTAGGTATGCCAAATACTACTCCTGTGGAAACACAAAAATATTAGGAAATAGTGAATTCATAAAAAAATTTGATCACAGTAGAAGAGATTTTTCTGGACATTGGTAAGTAGATGCTAAAAACAAGTTATATTTTGAGCTTAAGACATTTGCTTAAAATAACTCTTGAACTAAAGAGATATCTTTGGCAAAAGTTAAAACCAAAGAAAATTTAGAATGTAAGTAAATTAACCACATATAAACAAGTTGGATTTTTAGTACCAATGATAGGCACGATTATTGTAATAATAAATAATCATATTGCAATTATCCAAATACATATTGGGAAGAATATGATAGAGGATGTGTTACTGGATGGAAATTTTGGAATTAATATTATCATAAAATAGTTGAGATTAAGGTTCGGGATTCCAAAGCCAAAACTTGTACCATATAATATTAAAGATGGCAAATCAAATAACCGCAAAACCCGTGGGGTTGATCAAAGATTTGAAGATATATGTTCATGACATTCCTTACCTAAATATGTTTATTGTACTTTAAAATAATGTGGTAAATTTTAGTTATTTCATGTTATTGGGGAAACCATGGTTAAGGGATGCTAAAGTGGCACATGATTAGCAAAGTAACATTGTTACCATACAAGGGAATGGGACATTCAAAACAATTAGTCACCAAACATTTGGGAGGTGAAGTATGAAGACTAGAAGTGTTATTGTGCTATAATTATTAGAATGGCATCAGAGATGAAGTATAAGATATCATCTTTGTTACAAAGCCATAATTGTTCTCAATAGGAATAATCAATTTACTTGAAACAATTCAATTTGTGGAAACCATAGATGTGGAGATCATGGATATATATGTGAAGACTAACATTTTAGAATAGGGATCTAGAGTATAAAACACAAAGAAGAATATACTTGGCAACAGATATGGGCTAGAAATAGCTCTAGAAACATACTACAAACATCAACCAAGGATTGTTGTAGTGGATGAAACTCCATCAAAAATCAAAGCATAAGAATTGTAGATAGCTAGATGGATGTTAACTAAAGATCAACAATTGATGAAGCTCAATGTGGGAACTAATGTAGAACCACATATGGTGAAATAATCAAGGTGTTGGAACTAGAGTAGCTATTGAAGGAATTCAAAGATTTTTTTGCATGGACATACAAAGATTTGAAAGGGATTCCACCAGAGTTGGTGTAATAGAAATTTGAGTTGGACATTACTATACCACCAACACATCAGGTCACGTATAGATTTAATCCAAACTATGTTATAGTAGTTAAACAAGATATATACAAGTTGTTAGTAGCTAGATTTATTTAATCTACATAGGAGGCTACATGGATATCACCCATAATAGTAGTACCAAAAAAAAATGGCAAACTGAAAATTTGAATAGATTTCAAAAAACTAAATGCAACCATAATGAAGGATCAATACCCATTACCTTTCACGGATGAAGTGTTGAACATGATAGTAGGGTAAGAGGTTTTTTTTTTTAGATGGACATTTAAGATATCATCAAATATATATAGTTTTAGAAGATAAATATAGTACTACATTTGTTACAAACTAGGGGGCTTTATATGAAAGGTGATGTCAATTGGAGTGAAAAATGAACTTCTAACATATCGGAGAGTTGTTACCAAAACATTCAGATAAAATTATGAAGATATTTTTAGATGATTTTACAATGTATATTGACATGGAGAGTCATTTTAAAAAGCTCAAATTATGTTTTCAAAAGTGCAAATAATATGGCATTAGTTTAAATTTAGACAAATGTGCATTTATGGTATTTTCAAGGATGATATTAGGTTTTACTATTTCCAAAGAAAGGAAAGTACTAGATCCAAAGAAGATACAAGTAATAGTAAACATGCCACCACCCAATAATCCACAACAAATTCAAGTATTCAATGGGATGGCACAATTTTATAAATGTTTTATTAAAATTCTTGTTGCTATTATGGCACTTATCATTAAGTTGACCAAAAAAACAAAGATTTTTCTCTAAACATAAGAATGTCAAAAGGCTTGGATATTTTTCAAAGAAAAGTATATTGAAACATCAATATTGATATCACCAAATTGGGAGGTGGAGTTTCATGTTCATATAGATGCATCTTTATTAGCTTTGGGGGCCATGTTGTGTCAAAATGTAACAGGGAAGAGTGTCCACTTTCAATGTTTGAATGCTTTGAACATGCAAAAACATTTTTGATTTGTGTCAAACTTTAAGCATGTAAACTTTACAATTATTGGCAGGTATTCCAAAAAAATTATGCCATTTTTTTCAAGTTTGACTAGTAACTAATGTGGCTACACAATTTAAACCTTATTGGCATAGGTTGCCAAAGTTTTTACACGAGGTGGAATTGACTTGATGAATTTAAATAAACTAACAAATGGTTATGATGGCGAGTCAATAATTCCAAATGTCCATGGAGTGACTACAACCAAAATAATCATGATTAAAAACAATGGCAACGTGGGTTTGCAAGTGATTACATTTAGCGACATGCAACTTTTCAAGGGGTTGTACTTCCAATTAAACATTAGAATCTCATGGTTAAAGATGTTAGAACCATAAATATTGTACCAAAGCCTAGTGACTAGGTTTGAAGTTCATTATCCTCATGGAGGACTCCCTCATACTTATGAACCATGGCCATTTTGAAAAAAATGTTTGCAAATCTAGTTTATGAGTTGATAACACGACATGCACAATCTTGCCACAATCACTAACTTTGCAAGGGGCACAAAAAGTTTGTTTCAAAACATTCAGGGGAATGTGAAAGGTCTCATTTGCTTCAATAAGATTCCTAGCCCAAAATTGGTGGAAAACAACACCAAAGGCAATCATAACTTGATGTTATGGGAAACGTGATTCCAACTCATAGATAAAGCTTTGAGTTGCCCCTTCATATTCATCTTTCGTTTTGGTCACAACCTCTTTGAAAATGTCTTTGGTAATAGGTAGAAAACTTCTAGCACCATCAACAATATGGGACTAGTAGATAGGGTATTTACCTCTAACAAATGAAAACACAAGATATTCAACATCTTCCCTGCCATTTAGGCCAAAAAACCAATTCATGGGAAGGGTCTAATTGGTTAGAGATTCAATAAAATTAAAATCATTGAAAGTTAGATTTAAAAATTTGGCATAAGGATCATAATAACTTGCCTATGTAGCTCCTATTGAACCAACTTTATAACATCCACATAATTGTACATAAAGACATTTCTACCTTATGCAATTTTGATCAATGTATGCATTAATTGTTTCAAGCAAAGGCAAAATGTAAAGGAACTCAAGAATGAATTCAATGTCACACAACACATTCAAGTTTTTCAAAGCAATTTCATTTTTTGCACTATTAGCGTGCATATTCACAATCAAAGGGTAATATTTTGTGTACACCTACTTTAATTGCTAGAGATAACATGGAACATTCTAAAAAACTTGTTTATTTTTAGGTTCATTATATTAGCAAAATTTTGAAAATTTGTAAAATTTTTGGGGTTGTGTAAAAAAGGCATACGTATTTTGCAAGATGCCTTCCAACTGACACACTAGGTCTAGGTTTGATAAGGTGAGCACCACAAGATTAGTTCCGTGGGCAAAACAATGAACCCCACTCAAGAATGGGGTTACCTTTTCTTTAAATTGTAGTGTCTTGTTGGTTCGATGGCCTTGGAACACACTTGTGCCATTGCAACCCATATTGACCAACTTTCCTCCCATTGTTTTCAACCTTAACCCACCAAATTCCAAAAATCACTTAAATATTAGAACAAAAATGTTGTTAGATGTGGCATAGACATCGACTTGGTCAAGACAAAAGAGGATGGGGATCTTTGTCTAATTTTGGACCACATAGAGGTGGATTGAACACCATTGTGTATTGTTAATTGATGTAACCTCATTTGCACGAATTGCTAGGAAGGCAATAGTTGCAAATGTGACTTTTGTAACATCTAACAATAAAGAATGCATGATTTCTACCATGCCCCAACTTGAGGAACTAGATTAGTGTTTTTAAGAAAGAATCTTCATTTTCGCAACTACAACAAAGGCTTCAATTTTTTCTAATTAATCATTAAACGACCATATTGCATAAGAAAATGATAAACAATACCAAATTGCACATATTTATGCTTGTGGTCAGTGAGGATATCAACCAAAAAATGGTCCAAGATGGATAGGTGGTCATGAGTAGTGAAAGCAACTTCATTTTTGGCATGCACAAAATCTTTGTTGAAATAGTAAAAACCAACATCAATTTTGGGCATGGATACCTTGCATTTTTCGATAACCAACATGTTTTAAGAATTTTTTTAGCTTCAGAGTTTGGAGTTTTTTTCCTCCTTCCATAAAGGTGCAAATCTTGCACTTAACTTGATGCATTAAACCCTTGTCATCAATTATAGACTTAACCCACGATAGTTTAGCAGTTCAAACATCTTGAATTTTTTTTACTTTGTCATATAACTTCCTCTTTTTAAGATTTTTTTGTGTTAGATCTTCACATATATTAATGGGTGGGCTTTCATAAAACAACACAATAACATGTGGTGATGAAGAAAAAAATTGATCAACATCATTTATAGGGGTGAAAAAATAGGGTAGGTTGGCTTTAAAATGATTTTTTTGGGGATTTGCATAGGAAGGGGCCATGTTGGCTCTAGTCATTAATGACTTTAGGTTGTAGATTACTCAATGAAGATTAGGATTGAAGAAAATAAATGTGGCTAAAGGTTGCAAAAAAACCTAATGATGATTAAGTACAAACAAAATGTGGTTTCAAGTTGCAAAAAAAATAATGATGATTAAGTACAAACAAAATGTGGTTTCAAGTTGCATAACGAACAAATGAAATTAGAATAATATAATGCCACAATGAGAAATCACAAAGATAAATTGATGAATTTTGAGAGACAACATTGGTGGCTAGAGAATAGAAACCTTAAATCATATGAAGTTGCAAAAAGAGAATGGTTAAGGTATAAAAACCTTAAATCATAGAAAGTTGCAAAAAAAAAAGGTAAGGGTATAGATACCCTAAATCATACAAAGTTGCAAAAAACAAAGGTCAGGGTTAAGGAAGTTGGAACTTGTATGTAACAAGCTTCTAATTGGGCAAGGTGCACTATCACAAAATCATCCCTTGACCCCTAGCCACCCATTTGCAACTCTAATGCCAAAGTCCAAGATTAAGTTCTCACTTTGTTATAATGTTGAGGAATTCTCGACACCCAGCTAGAAATCCATGAATCATAACTTTCATTGTTAATGAATTCATCTTTGAAAACCCTAAATAAAACTACATAAGTCCCCTTGAAAGTTTATGATCCTACACCTAGATGATGAATGTTCACTGTTATATTATATTGACACAAAATTTCAAGGAAAAGAAACTTGGGAAGAAGATCACATTGTGAAGACATAGGGTGCAAGGAAAACTTCCTAAAATTGCCCAAATATGTAATAGACATTGCTCATGACAAAAGATCCCAACCTTTAAACTTTTAACTATCATTCTTTTTACAAATAGACATTCCTTTTACAAACAGATCCATACATGCCAATTGTTAATGAAAGTAAGAACACATACTTGCATACATAAGCTTTTCCCAAAATTCAAGAAGTAAAAACCCTAGAAACCCATCCTTAGAAAAATGTAACACAAACTATCATACCAATAATGGAGCCCACATCAAATTCATAATTCTCTTGAAACATACCACCAATCTCAAGCATTAATATATCAAGTTTCAACCTTTCCAATATTGTTACTCA
>Ga0116228_10002994_pt1 | contig 14785 bp, 11 predicted proteins | sample S1TSphfallax_2_FD_89694 | JGI IMG/M metagenome (GOLD analysis project Ga0116228, IMG submission 89694) | Host-associated microbial communities from peat moss isolated from Minnesota, USA - S1T2_Fc - Sphagnum fallax MG | ecosystem: Host-associated > Plants > Peat moss > Unclassified | place...
AACAACAACAACAACAACAACGAGGTCCAGCGAGAGGAGGAGCGTTGAAGTCCTTGCCTTTGGCGGCGACTCGTGGAGGACGCAGCAGCCGGAACAACAAACGATTCTTAGGCGTGCGGCAACGGCCGTCAGGGCGCTGGGTGGCCGAGATCAAAGACACGACTCAAAAGATAAGACTGTGGCTTGGTACCTTCGATTGTGCTGAAGACGCGGCTCGTGCTTATGATGAAGCTGCTTGGATGCTCAGAGGTAGCAACACACGCACCAATTTCATGCCGGCAGCATCAGCAGCATCAGGATCTGGCGGTAACACCTTCTCTCTGTCGCCTTCTTCCAAATCTGCACGTCTCCTCCTCCATCATCATCATCATCGCAGCTCAAAGCTCGAGAGCAGTGCAGAAGCAGCAGCCGATGATGATGATGCTGCAGAAGTTGCTGCAATTTCCTCTACACCACAAGATGTTTCGAAAACAGATGACCATCCTTCAGAGACAGAGGATTCTTTTGCTTGTTGCTGTACACCAGCCTTGGATGTCCTGCCTACTGCAAACGAATTTGAGATTCCTGTTACATCAGAAGCAGCAGAGCATTATTCCATCCCTTCTTCTGGAGAGTTTGATTTCGCAGCACCACCTACCCCAGCAGCAGAAACGTCGGTGTGCATGGTGGTGTCCAACCAAGAGCTCCATGAAGATGTTGAGGTTGTTGATAGACAGAGGGAATACAACAGCACTAGCAGCAGCAGCAATGGAAGCAGCAGCTCTGATATGATACCTGATTCCAATTGCAGCTATAGCTCTACAGAAGAAAGCTTAACACTCTTTCCTGAGATGGATCATAAGGAATGGTTGAAAGGATTTGCTGTAACAGAGCAACAATATCATGAGGTTGGTATGATGTCAGATGATGACTCCAGATGCTGCAGCTACAGCAGCTCCCCCCCTACAGCACAGAGCTTGATGAACTTCCCTGAGATTGGTGATCGGAAATGGCTGGAACCTATTCGAAGAGAGCGACAGTATCTTGAAACACAGCCCCCCCTTCAGGATGCTGATGATGATGGAACATCAGCTGGATATATTGCTGTTGAAGATGGCTCTGAGGACTTACATTACTACACCACATCCTTCGATTTCTCTGCCACAGATCTGGAGCCACTTGAGAAGGTGCCAGACACAACAAGCAGTCTAGAGGAGCCTGCTCTCTCAGATGACACTGTGTTACTCAATCAGCATTTCTTAAAGATGAAGGTTGAATGCTCAACACCTTTGTCTCTCTGTGATCCCAATGTCTTCCAGCAGGAGTGCTTGCTACTTTCCTCAAGCTCTCCTGCAGAGGATCAAGGAGGTGAGAGCTCAAGCCAGGACCAGGTGATATGGAATTCATGGGATCTTGCTCCCATCTGCTTGGTTTCATGAACACTTAACAACTGAAAAAACCTGCTTGCACAACAGAGAAGAAAAACCTACTTGCATGATGGAGAAAACCCTCTGTGCATGATGGAGGGAGAAAGACCCTAAGTGCATCATGGAGAATTGATGTTGGAAGGTTGTAATGATTTTTAGCAGCCATATTTATGGAGTGATTTTGCAAACATGTTCAAAGAATGTGAAGCATGCTCGAGTATAATGCATAAGACAAACATACTTGGAGAGCTCCAGCTTGGAATTGTAGGGCTTTCCATTTCTCCACTTGCAAACCAAACAGATTTGCATCCTGCAGTCTGTATGCACACAAAAGGTGTGAAAAAAAAACATGCAACTGTACATAAAACCAAAGGGAGGAGGAAGTCTGTCCAGTATTCAGGGTTGATATTATGCAAGTTCCTTGCTTTCCAGGTATCAAGCTCTCTATGAAGAGATTGTGCACACATGTCTTTCTATCTTTCCCACCTGAACATGCTGCTGTTGGAAGCTTGCATTGAAAATTGCTGTTGCTGCTTTCCTCCACAAAATTCACTGGATTGCACTAGTACCAACAAACATGTGATATAGCACATCCCTAGCACATGGACTTCAAAACCAATCAACTTAGGGGCATCAAGAATCCATACCTGCAACTCCAGTTTTATTTGAAGTTTAGTGGCAGGCCAAGTTGGTAGAGAGATTTGCAACAAAGTAAAGAACCTGAATCATGAGAGAGCAAACACTATAGTTCCAACTTGTTCATAAACCATATACCTAGTAAATTCTCAGCAAAATCAATAGTGGCTATGAAAATTCAATGGCTGGTTTCAATAAATCACTGCATCTCTAATTGCACAAACTGCCAATTCACAACAAAAGATTTTGAGACAGATTCTTCTTCCATTCCTTCAGTTTGGATTACCCAAGTATGACAACAGACTGCTTGCTCAAAATATATCTTCCATTGTTGATGTCTTCCTCCTGCACTAACAATGAGCTGTACATTGCCTCCTTGAATGTACTCAGATTTCCCATTCAAGTACATCTTCTCAAAAAATGACTCATTGATGCTAAACCCTTAATACTGAGATGTAACTTATTGAAGTACTAAAGTTCCATTTGAGGAATATGGAACACCAGGAGCATTAGTTCGAACTCCTTCAGCAAGAAATGATAGGGTGTGGCAGCACAACAGATAAGCAAGACCAATTGATATTCAGAGAAGAGGAAGGAACTGCAGGAATGAATGGGATTCCTAGTTCTATGGATTAAATTTGACAAGATTGTCCATCATGGTATTCACAAAAATCTGCATCTGTGAATGTGAGTGCAAAGGAGAAGGATATACATTGGCACAATGAAGCTGGCCATTGCAAATGGAATCGAAGACAGCAAGTGAAGGACCGATGCCATGAATGGATGAGCACCCCACATAATCATCAACTCCCAAAGCATCAGTCAAGTCTGTAAGGTTGTCCAACATGGTGTCTCTGAACACTACTAAGAGAGATGTGCGCAGAGAGTTTGAAGGTGTCAGACTTGGGTGCATCATTGATTGGTACATAAGGTAATTCAGGTCACCAATATCTGTGAAATGCTTCCGATTCCTTATTGCATTGTCAAGAGAGTCTGAGCAGCATCTTGCAAGCTCCCAGAATTTAGCAGTCTCATTCAAATGGTACGTGTTCATGAGAGCCGAGTGGTAAAAACCTGCCAGAAATGTAGTTACAAGGGATGCTCAGTATGCTTGCTGTTGAAGCCAAATGTAACCAACAAAGATTCAATGTATCAAAGTCAACAGCACCACAATATTATCAAATAGGTTGCACACTGACAAACTGATGGTGGAATTGTAAATGTACAGATACAGACCAACAGTGGAATCTGAAACAACTGGTTCCAAGTAGTGACGGCAATCCACAAGAGTGACAATGGCAAAATGCTCAGAGTTATTCCTCAGCTGCTTTGAAGCAGCAGCTGCCTTCAGCCCTGCAGCACATATTGCTCCATATAGACTTGCCTTAACTTTGCTGCAGGCCTGCATGTCCAATTTTTCAATCAGTACAGTGCAAAGGACATCATCAGGAATTTTTAGCTTGTTGGTGTATGTGTTCATATATGTCATCTTTGTGGCTTGAGGAGGCTTTGACCTGCAAGAGTGCTTGGGTATGCTCAAAGCTGAGAGATGAGCGAATCAGTCTAGTCTGTCGTGGCATGCAAGGTTCCTCAAAGGGCAGAAGTGCATGCCGTCTTGACCCAAGGGAATATCCCAGTAAATCAATCCCATGTGCCCAGAATGGCTTGTTTCCCTTTCCTGGGGGTATTGCAGCTTCCACTGACATCAATTTAACAGAACTATTCTTGTCTTCCTTCTCCTTGCCTGGAACAAAATCACTGCTTACATCATGAGCAATCAGTTGCATCTACAATACAGACTTGAGAAGTCTACCTTTTCCCTCACTCTTTCCCTGTCACCTACTTCTTCCTTTCACAGTCCCTTAATCTGAGAAAAACAAGTGGGTGAAAGGGGAAATGGGAGGGAAGCAAGGGTCTACCTGAAGGCATTTCATTTTTCAGGCCTCCATGGGCGTCAGCTTCCAAATTGTGAGGTGTTTCTGAGTCAAGGGGAAGCCGTTTGCTAATGTTCAGGAGAGCTTCCAAAATGTCCGTTAGAACAGTGGCAGCTGACACACGGTCACAAGCAGCAGTATGTACTCTTAAAGTCACAAGGGAGCGATTGCCTGGCAGATAGTGGAGCCGAATGACAAACATTTGCATGGACTCCAGAGAGTGCTGCTTCTCAGGCCAGATATTAGTATTCAATTCAGTCTCAACAAGAGTCAACCAGGCTCTGTCATCCTCCTTGCTTTTCTCTGGCTGTTCTGCATTGCCATCCTCTGTTGTTTGAACATGCTCAAAATCAGCAACAAGGGGTGAAGTATCTTCAGATCCAGTAGCATCCAGAACCTGAACCTTCACACATGGCTTACTGGATACTCGGAAGGCAGGTTTTCCCTGGATCCACATGAGCTCTGACCGCAGGCGTGGGTGGTTGGACTGCAAGACACATTGCATTCCCATCCAGTCTCAGAGATCCATCTGACCCTCAATGACAGAGAAACTCCCAGAGAACTTTTGCATCTGAGAACTGCAAAAGGAGATGTGTTTCTACCTGCACAACATCTATAGCAAGCTGGAGTTTGGAAGAGTCAAGCTGTTTTGAGAAGAGAACACCAATAACACTAATGCCTGTTCCTCCTGCTACAGCTCGACACCAATTTTCTTCAGTGTCACCAAGCAGCCGGTCATGAGGTCCTTCCAGGCTTATCACTTCATCCACACCTCCCTCCATCATGTCTGCTGCACATGAGCTTCCAATGCTGGAGGGGGTTACCAGCTCATATGCTGGAGAGGCTTCTCCCATATACTCTGTGTCAGTCAACCCCTCCTGCTGTTGTTGCAATGCCACTGTTGTCATCCTGGCCTGCATTTTTCATAATATCAATGCAAGCCTAGGGTTTTGTACATACAATAATATTCAGCAACACTTCTGCTGAATATTATAGTATGTACAAAACTCTAGGCTTTCCGCTCATATTCTCTTGATGATTTTCTCATATGGAGGAGCATTGTGAGTACAGGATACAAACTTTCAGAAAAAGTCCATTAAGCAATTTGAGCTAAGAAGAGCCTTACATGCAACAAGATTCAGTTAGAAGCAGATAAGAGATCAAACATGGACCTAGGGTTTTCAAGAAGAAGAAGAAAGAAGGGCCTGAAAGGAAACCATACCTCACGTAGTAATTGTCCACAAGTGCACAATAGAGAAGACAAGCACCGAATCTTTTTCCTCCGGCAAACACTGCCGCATCCACTGTGATAGAAAATTGAACTCAGTTGCACTGCAAGCAGACAATTGATCTCAGCTAAACTGTTTTGTTCAGAAACAAACAAGATGTACTAAATAACTGCAGCTTCAAGGTGCTAAATTTGGCACACAATCGCTGCCTGCCTGCCTATATGGCTCACTGAGAGCATTTCCAGCAGTGAATTAAAACTGGGACTGCAAATAGGTGGAAGACTACTGATAGCAACCCACCTGGACCAATCAAACTATCCAGCGAATCACAAACAGCGGGCCAAAAAATCCCATAAAACCCGATGGCCGGAACCATCGTACTGAAGCCAAAAGGGAAGGCCAAAGAAATGCGAGACGCTAAATACCCCCTAACGAGCTCTGTCCGGCGTAGTATCCGGCCCCCCGACCCACCACCGGTCTTGACCCCACCAACATAGCCGGGCCCTCCTTTCACCGTCGACAGAACATCCCCAGCGCCGTCGACCCTCCCTCCACCTCTCCGCCGTCACCTGCAACCCATCCAAGCAAACTTTTGCTCTGCGTTACAAAGCTCTACACAGCTCTAGCCGCCTAGAGCCATGTTTTGAAATGATGGCTAATTTTACCTGATTACGGATAAGCTCCATGGCACGTTACAAACCAAACATTGCAACAGCCCACGACCTTCCACAGGTAGCCACACCTTTCTTGAGATTTTTCTTCTTTTTGGATTCTTCAAGTTGCAAAATTTTAGTATGTTTGTAGCACCTTTGACACGAAATTTCAAAGAATTAGTGAACCATTTGTTGAGAAACGTCTTGGTTGAAGCTTGCATTGCCCTCCTATTTTAAGTGAGACAGTCAACTAGGGTTCAAAGGTTCAGTCACTTAATGGGATTCCCCATTGAAAATGGCATTTGCATGTACATTTCTTCTTCTTCATCCTAACTAATGTTTCAATTATCTCCAATGTATTATAGGTTTTGCACAGGTTTTGTGTGCCATTTCCATTCTCTGTTAATTTTTATATCCAAAGATTTAAGGTTCAAATTTTGTAATGGCAAGCCCAGAGTACAATGTGGTCTTTGATGATGGTGGAGTCCCAGAGATTATTGAGGACACACCTCTCATTCCTTCTAGAAAAAGGGATTTGCTGCAAGCTTTGAAAGCAACCATGCAAGAACCTCGCCTTGGACCTTTTCAAAAATCTAATATTCTATGGCTACCTCATGTTACACGTGAACATGGATTGTACAACAATGTTGAAATTGCAATCATCCCATGGGATCGTCACAATGATTTCATAGGAGGGGAGCAAAACAATTTCGACTTCCTCTGCAAATTTACGAGGACAAAAGACCACATCAAGTCATCTGCCCCAAACACATTGAAACACCCTTGAGCAAATTTTGCAACACTTGTTTATAAGTGAAACAAGATTTAGGGTAACATACCCTAAATACAACTACCATTATGTTGTTTGTGAATGTATGCAATTTTGTAATGTTTTGTTTTGATGGACTACAATGTTTTAAATTGCAATTATGTACATCATTTTGCATCAATGAGTTTAATCTATAATTTTCAACTTAATTGAGAATCTATTTTTTATTATTTCTCCTCCAAATGCTATTTTCATTTAGAAATGAATTATTCATTCATAATCTATTAATTCATAACATAATGACAACCAAAGCCTTTTCATACCATTGTCCTCTCTACACTTTATGTTCTGCAACTTGTTTTTGTATTAGTTCTTGGATGTTTTTGTTTTGGCAATATATTTCATGTTTTTTTCTTCAATTATCATTGTCTCAAATTCATAGTAAATGTAAATTTCATTCCCAATTTCAGTGTTCTACATGTCTTCATGTAACTTTGGACCCGAAGACAAAACCAATGTACTTTTTGAGGACATACACAAGCTTCTCTTGTCTACATAACAAAAGTGGAAGCAAAATAGAGTCCATGATACATCCACCAAAAGGAAAGGGAAGAAACCCATGATGGAATCCCAGAATATAGTCAACAATCACAATGAATGATTAGGATTAGGAAAACAATGGCAAGTATGTCCATTAAACATGGTTGCCAAAGATCCTTTATTGCAAAGCAACCCTACTTGGACCATAGTATTTACTAGTTGATACACTTGCATGCAAAACATAAAAACAAAATGGGTGAACTATGCCACATGAAAAAAAAATTGGATTTCGCCATGCTTTGGGTTCACAACTTTTAGATGCTATGAAGGCACATCTCACGGGGCTTATAACACAAGGTTTGTCCCATGCTCAAGTTACAGCACAACATAAGGTGTATGTCAAGGAGTAGGCATTCTGAAATGAACCCATTACACATGATACATTTGTTTTGCCCTTTGATGTGTGGAACTTGGCAAAAAAAAAGGTGGATGAATTGTGGCAGAAACATTGAAAAGACCCAATTAGTGTGAGAATGTAGGTATTAGAAAACCTTGATTCAGTTTTCTATTATGTTGAACATGCCCTTTTAGATTTAAATATACCAAACCAAGATGATACCCCTTTCACCTTGGGAATCCAAATTGTGTGGCATGTGGAATGATGTCAAAATATGGACATGCGAATGCAATTGCATTCGACACAACATTTGGCACAAATCAATGCAAGGTATGGCAATGTCTTCCATTTTGTGAAATCATTGACAATTTTTAAATGTTTTACAATCTTCAACTTAATAACTGTGGATTGCGTTTTTTGTAATACCTTTTATACACAATGATGGTGTTTGATGAATGGCAAAATGGAGTGCCCATTGCATTCATTGTCATTGGAAAAAACCAAGAAAGTGACCTATGTCAGGTCCTACAATCACTATCACAAAAAATGCCAAATGATTGGATGTTGTCTACTATCATTGTGGACAACACTCAAGTTGAATCAATGTCTTGAAGTAAGATTACTACTTCTACAAATAAGTCTTAGAGGTTGAATGTACCTATTTGGGAATTTTTGACACCTGCAGTGCTTCTAGTTCTACCATCAAATGTTATTTTTTTATTATATAATTTCAATTAAAATATACTACAAGTTGTTAACTTGTGTTCACAAGTATTGTGTCCTAAAAGTTCTTGTTTAATGTTCCCAAGTAAAAAATATATGTCATAGTTTATTATAGAACAATATATATCTCATGTGTATGCTAATGGTATTGATATTAACAATATCTCATTAACAATCTAGTACGACCTTTTCGCCACTACAATTTCATGTACAAATTCAAAAAACCATTGCAATTTATATAACATTTTTAACAAATGCTTTGAAACAAAACATTTAATCATTAAATGTTATTATGTGACATTGTTCTTAAGCCCATTTTCCATTATAGAACAATGTTGAACTCAATGTGAATTTAGTTTGTTCTTGCCATTGTGTTGTTGTTTTTATAAATGTTTTTATAAATGTTAATTTATATTGTTGATATTGTTTTTCCATGCAACAACATTTGGCCAAAAGTAAAAGTCTTTTTATGTTTGTGGCATGTGATGTGCACAAAAAATAAACTGAAAATGTTGTAAAGAATATTGGACCTACAGAAAAGCGAACAAAAGTCTTGTGTGCCCTTAGGAAGATAATGTATTTGCAAGGATGTCCCATTGATTATGACCTTGTTCTATGGGTAGAACAACAAATTGATTTGTTGGAACAAGTTTCTCCAATGCTACTCACTTCATTCAATACTTCAAAGAACGATGGTTGTTGAAGGCAAGGATGTGGTGTGTTGGGAATCAAAACATTTCACATGCAAGGTAGGTACCAACTCCTTTATGGAATCATTCCACAACAACATGAAGAGAATTTTATATTCTTCAAGAGAAAGGTTCACTAGGCATAAAATGGATTAGCTAACTTACCATCTTGTTGGTGATGTTCTAACACACTGTTAGTATGGTGTGCAGTGCAAAATCTTTGGGTTTGTACGAAATAAAAAACAAGAAGGCCTCATTGCTAACATTATACTAAGAGCCTATGATATTCCAAACACAAATGTCATGTTATGGTAAGATGGTGAGGACATTGCATTGGTGCCATCCACCAATCACTTGCCAAAAATGTGGATTATACACATTCTAACTTTTAAATGGCCATAATGTAATTATCTTATTACATAACAAGGAATAATTTGTAAGCATGTTATGAAGATTTTCAAAATGTTCCACCTTCACATTCCAAATGGTGTAATCATACGAGAAACATGTACACTCCATGGGGTACAAAAGGGGCTTGCATTAGATGCCCACATTAATTTTATTGACATGCATAATCAAGAAGTTGGTGTGAATGAAAAGCCCAAAGATGTTACTACTTTTGAAACAACAAAAGAAGATGAAGCCTACATAACTTCTAACCTAGGCAAGTTCATTGATCATATTTTCACCTAACTCAAAACTATAGCAATTGATTTTCCCCCGTTGCAAAAACATTTACCATCTGCTTTAAAGGTTTTGAAAGGAAAACAATAGGATATGCTAACACAAGGCATTGTAAGTTTGGAACACCTTAATGCAAAACCAATGTTCCCAATTGTGCTTGGTGATAATAGTCTCAAAAGACACAAAGGAATGTTTGAAATTAATGTTCCAAAAAACAACCAATTGAAGGATAAAACAACAAAGTATATTCACATATAGAGAATTCTAAATGGTAGGTAATATTAAAGTTGGTCATTGCCTCATCATTACATCAAAGCAATTATGAATTTTACCTTATTTAATTATGTTTCATTTGTGTGTAAACATGTGTTGCCCCAGGTGATAGACATGCATGTTGTCTTTTTAATCATAGGTAGTTATGTCGTTGTTGTGCTTGAGGATTGAATTTGGTTGTAATTGTGATACATCCAAATAACTTAGATTATAAAACATAACATTTTTTTGGAGAACAATTAAACAAGATTTGAGTCAAAGCATTGTTTAAAGAACAAAAACAAAACCTAAGTTAGTTTGTTATCTGGTGAACATACACATAACTTCTTGTTTGCATAACATTTATGTGTATGTTTGCAGAACATTTTATCAAATGCGTTATATGTAATTTATGTTATCAATTGTTGTTGTTTGGAATTACATATTTTGTAATGATGGGCAACTCAAAATGTAAAATGTTATGGGATTTTGTTTTGCAATCTTCATGTTTTTGTACCATGAAAATTTTGATATTAACATTAAAACCCATAAACACCACATTTTTTTTCCATGTCAACCTATGGCCATTATCAATAAACATGTCATTGTAAACCGATTAAAAATAATGTGGCACACAAAACGTTCAAATCAACAACTATAGAATGGGAAATGTAATGGGTTCACAAAATGTGAACTATAAAACCCATTATATAATATAAAAACATTAACAGAATCATGGGTTTGAACTACACTTCTACATTAAAGTGATACACACCAACATAAATCAACTACTAATAAAAAACAACGTTCTAAAAAAGATTAATCATGATCAATTATCAATGTTTTGTTATAATTGTTTTCCAACCTAGGTAGATACAATATTACAATTCACTGAAATAACATGTAAATCTTTCTTCCTATGTGAACAACCCAAAACTTCAAGCATTCACAACTTGTCCCAAAACAAAAGCAAAATAGTCCACCTATAGGGTACATCCAATCATAAAAATGGGCATGCAAACAACTAATTGACAAGGCAAACATATAAATCCTATTGACAAAAGCAACATCTTGAGACTTTTCTATAGAACTTAGTGGAATTGTGTACAACCTTTTCCTACACCCTTTGTTGCACCATTCTTTGCAAGGTCTTATGTCTTCTCCTCTTGGAATCCAAGGTCATTTAAGTTGGGGATTATTCTTATAGGGCTTTGTGAATAGTGCCTTGGAGTGCACAACCCTAAGGAAAAGGTTGGTGTCCTAGTAAATGATTACACGCAGGATCCACAAGGTGTGTAACACAAGGTGTAGTTGGGCTAGGATTAAATAGGTAGAATTGGAGGAAATCTACTTCATGTTTACAATCTGCCTATGGTGTGCCATGGAATTGTACATGGAAGACATCATGTAGTTGTTCTACGATAGTGTCCTTCAAACCTGGGGACTGCTCCATTGTATCCAAGTTCAAACTTGTCGACTCTATAGCACCATTGCACCTCTGTGGATGTTGTTGGGAAACTACCATCTACAACAATAGACAAAAAAATATGCCTATTAAAAATAGACACTTACATTACCTATGAACATGGTGAGCAAAACAATAGAAAAAAACAATACAATGCAAGAATGTAGAAATATGTTCCATTACCTATGGTAGTATGCATGACCTTCTTGACATCTCCATTGTCATCATTTGGGTTCACTGCCCTGCCCAATTTGACCATTAAGGCATGTAACTAGAAGTTTCAAAATTCCATTAGCAAATATTTACATTTGGTGGCAATGTCACAGATGTTGGCGTCATCTTTAAAATCAATGTTTGTAGCAAACAACCATCCGTTGTCAATGTCCTCATTTACCAAAAGGATTTCACTCACCACCTAACCAAGTGCAAAACATTCAAATAAAATTAAAACTATAGATCTTGTTAGAATGTTGTGTAAGGTACAAACCAACAAAAGAAATATTTGTTTGTTCATGTAGTAGCTAGTAGAGGGAGGATATAATATAAGTTGGAAAATGGAGTGATTACAGATGTTATAAACAACAATGGATTCAAATGCATCATTGTTGTGAAGTTAAAAAGTAAGAACTAACACCTATTCAAAGAGGTTGCGCTAGTTATTACTAATAGACTCATTACACCACATGTCCTCTAACTCTTTTTGCTTTCCTACCAAATGTATGTCAGCAATTGCTTTATGACATATTTTAGAGATAAATGTTTTGATTTTTTCAATGATTGAATGTTGTTGCTCTTTGTCAAACCCTAGCAACCCCAACAAATTGTGTTGGCATTCCTATAAATCTTTAGTGCACTCATGGATTTTAAGGAACCATGCAAAGTCGTAATCAACAACATCTTGAACTATAATTATTAGGTGGATAGAGTGACCCAATTCACGACAATAATGCAATATGTTTCATTGGGTTAGTCCACAAATAGGGTGGACTAATGGATGCAACCTCCCAAATGCAATTTTACAGAATAATTTTAATGCCCTAATTATATGGGGGCATTCCATTTCTAAGGAAAAGGGATCGCTCTCATTTTGTAATTATGCCAAAATGTTCTGCAACTCCTCCTTTGTGTGGAGCCATGGGCATTGTGGACCTGTTTGCAAGGGGTAACACTTCAAAACATTGTACAACAATGACCACCCACACTATTCCTTCTCCTCTATAGCCCTCATTTGTAGGCAACAAAACATACAAAAATAAACATTGAAACTTGAAGATCCATTCACTAGTGCTTAAATTTATACTATTATAACACCAATTAAATGTCTATAACAAAGCAAGCCAAAAGGGAAACCAGATAATCACATCTCATGCTCTCGGGAGTGTAGGAGAGTGAAGGAATGAACCCTCACACTCCCAAGTGAGCTCCCACTTTGGGAATTGGAGTCTTGATGGATTCCCGAATTTTCAAAAAATGATTGTAAGGGTCAAAACCCATTGGATTGAGGAGTTCCTTATATCATTGGAAAGCTCTTAGAACGCAAATGTTTAAAATGGGCTTGCATGACCCATTTGGACACTTCATCCACAAGTTGTGGCCAAAAGAAGAGTCGGGAGTCAAATTGGCAATTTGACTCCCGACCACTAAAAGTCAGGAATCACCCTGATTTCCTTGTGGGTAGGTGGCGTGCGACATATCAGTGAAAAGCTCTCGACAAAGGCTACAACTTTGTTTTAGACTTCATTTCAATCGAAGGTCTGCACACAAAGTTATGGGCCCCCAAAGTCACGAGAGTCCCATTTGTGGGAATTTCGAGGCTCTCACTTGGGAGTCCCGTGACAAAATGACATTTGGGTGTTGGTCTCATGGCCAGGAATAGAGTATACTATAAGGAGGAAAGTGGTGGTTTCCCCCAAGTTCGGGCCGTAATGAGTCTTGTGAGTCTGTGTTTGCCCATAGCTCGTTCGTGCACCAAAATATTTCAACTATGCACTAACCAACTTGTTGTTTGGTTTGTGTAGGTTCATGTGAGTGATTGAAGTGCTTATCAATCTTCCTAGTCCCATCCCAGAGCTCTAGCACACCCCTCTACCCCTGAAGTGCCACAAGCCAAGGAACGCGCCCCAACTCCTTTTCCTTCCATTGTTCACCTTTGGACTCCTAGTTGAGTCCATCAAAGAACTTGGGGTGCATCAACATATGTTACATGCAAAAACAACATCCAAAATGGAACACAATGACAATCCATATGTTCCATGATAATCTTCCATTTACGTTTTAGTATGCCAAATGCCCATTCAACACACATATAGGTTGATGATTGAATGAAATTCCAATTTTCCCTTGTATCCTTCCGAAGTCAAATCACCTCCACCCTTGAATAGATAATAAATCTATGGATGCATTGGATATGTTGCATCAACAATCAACTTGTAGGGTAGAAACTTGCCTAAAATACACATCTTCCCAACTTTTGGAAGTTTGAAAACAATTCAATCATGCATGCTACCTAGCCCAACCAAATTCATACTCCCATAATACACATTTTGTATCAACAATTTCTTGCAATGATGTAAAATCAAATGATTTCTTGCAATAGTAGTCCCCTCCTCCTATGACAAGTGTTTGAATGGGGATGTATGATGCCTATTATGCTAATGATGTATGGAATTTCACGTAAAGCTTCAAACTCTTTTGATAAAACCTTAAATTAAGGCTCATTTGAAAATTGCACAAACAATTTTTGAAGATGCAACCTTACCATCTGACAAAACTCTCTCATAATCACTAAAATAATACCTTTAGATATTCCAAAAAGATCACCCATTAGTTGTAAGCCATTCCCATTTCCTAACCACATCAAAAGACATTGCAACCCTATCTTCCACCAAAATTGGATCTTTCATAGTTGTATGTTGTATTTTCAAATGTGGACCCAATTTTTCACAAAGGTATCAAAATGTACCATGAAAACCCTTAGTCCTTTGCTTGAACATGTTTTTTGTATAAGAACAAAAAAAAAATTGATTTGTGAATCCATGTTACTTTTCAAAAGCCCAAACAATGTTTTTTCCTCCACATGAAGTCAAACATCACTATAAGTAATGCACACCTCTCCATTTCAAGCCCTAAAACCAAGGCTTGAATGTTCAACACTTATTGAGTCAACAAATAAAAAGCCCAATACATAGCCATCACAATCAATATTCATTTTTTTCTCTCATCCATGATGTGTGAATGTTTTTGCAAGGTGTAAAAGAGGAGAAAAAACAAAAGAAAACAATCAAATGTAAAAGAAGAAAACCAAAGAGCAAACCGAGATTGAAAGATATAAAAAGAAGAGATAGGAGATCATTGTAAAGTTAAGGCACCCACATCTCCAAAAAACATTTAACCAAAAAAATAATTATA
>Ga0116228_10002995_pt1 | contig 14785 bp, 9 predicted proteins | sample S1TSphfallax_2_FD_89694 | JGI IMG/M metagenome (GOLD analysis project Ga0116228, IMG submission 89694) | Host-associated microbial communities from peat moss isolated from Minnesota, USA - S1T2_Fc - Sphagnum fallax MG | ecosystem: Host-associated > Plants > Peat moss > Unclassified | place: USA...
AACTATCCAAAATGGCTTAAATTTGAATGGCCACAAAATTAATAAAGGCAAATTGTTTGGATTAAAATTAGATGTCTGCTTGATCCTTTCCAATAAAATTAATAAAGGCTAATTGTTTGGATTAGAATTAGGTGGCCAGTTGATCCTTTGCAATGAAATCAATAGAAGTCAATTGTTTGGATTAAAATTAGGTGGCCACCCAATCCTTTGTAGTGAAATTAATAAAGACCAATTGTTTAGATTAGAATCAAATGTCCATTTGATCCTTTGGAACAAAATCAATTAAGGTCAATTATTTGGATGAGAATCAAATGGCTACTTGGTCCTTTGCAATGCAATTAATAAAAGCCAAGTGTTTGTTTGTGCTTTAAGGTGATCATTCAGTCCATTGTAAATTAATTTGTAACAATTAATAATTAACACATTTCAACATTAATATGAAAGCTCCAATAGCCAAAAATCTCAATTACATATACATATGTTCAAAGTGTCATTTCAATAAAATAATTAAAGAAACTAAAATTGTAAGCTTTCAAACCCTAAGGATGTTTCCCTTGTGGAGCACTAAAATACATAAAAACATCAACATTATCTTGAAATAGGAATCTAATTGGACAACATTGTTATTTGCCTTTCAACGTTGCAAACATTGTTAGGCTATTTACAAACTAAATTATAAACCCATTGTAAACAAAAGTCAATACATGAATCCTATAATTAAATATAAGATGAAACCACATGAACAATTTTCAAAAACTTGAGAAAGTTCAACATGGATCATACCTAAAGGAAGTTGAGTTCTTTTGCAATCCCCATTATTGTTTTTCATGTATTGCATAAACCAAGAATAATGTGGGAAAGATGAATTCGAACATGGCTTAAAAGATTTGGCAATGATTTCAAAATGCATTCCAAGTGTACTTGTAAAAGGTAATCCAATCAATGCTAGCCATAACCAAGGTGTAAGGTTTAACCATTGGACCTTATTCTTTGACAACTTATGTCTTTAAAATGTTCAATAACTGCATTTTGAATTTTGAAAAGTCTTGTTTGGCTCATCATCAATGAACAACATTTGGTCTTCTTTTCCATAAGGTAGTCCTTCCCATAGGCTAGTTTTTCCCAATAGGTAACCATTTAACATAGAGGGGTCTTTCCATTGAACTTGTGGGATCATACCAATATGTAATGTAATAACTTGGAATGCTACATATTTTTTAAACAATTTTCATACAACTACCTAAATTTGTGAACGAAATTAAAAAATTGTCTAGATTTTATTTTTCATTTTCATCTTTGCAATTGTACAATATGAAAAATCACATCTACTATTACAACTTTGAAATAATGTTTTGTATTGCGGATCATTCAAACTAATATGTTTTATGCTACCAAAAGGGTTTTCCTTTACAAAAGTGAGAACACCAAGTTCTACAAAATGAATAGTTCACACCAAATAATTATCATCTCTACCAAACCTTTCAAATGTCTCAACAAAAATCACATTAAATGGCCCGTTAAGTAGATTTTTATATGGAGTATCATTAACAAGTGATTTATTATTAAGGAAAAAATTAGGATATTTAGGAAGAAAACGTTCAAATTTTTGTGGAAAATTAGTTTATTAGGATTAGAAAAAAAAATTGAACATTTTTTGTGTAAGATTTTTGACCAAATATCTTAGAAGGAGCAATAATAATTCCAGTTTTTTGTTGGATCAAATCCAAATAATTATTGATGTTGTGATGTTGGGTTACAAACCATATGTACACAATGAATTACACCATACACCTTTCTAGGAATTCTTTCAACTTAGGCTTCAACACAAAAGTTCAAAATAAAATAGGAGAATTTTGATTTTGGCTGCAAACCCCCATCTTGCAAACTATTTCAAAGCTTGTAGCCATGAGAACTCCATTCCAGTCTAATATAGTACGAAGATAATTCATATTAGGAGAACATGAACTAACAACAAGAACTAAAGATGAAGGCAATTCAATTTCATCATCCATATATTGTAATTTTACTAAAGAATCCACATCCTTTATAGCCCCACTAAATAATGCAATCCTTTCCATTTAATATTTCTCATCTACAATTGGAAATATTGAATAACTTGTGGAAACATGCAACCGATCTTACTTCTAACAATTTTTAAATAATGATTTGGTGTAAGATTAACATAACATATAAAAATAATCATTTCCCAAAGGAGCACCCAAATATTCAATTTGTGCACTCACTTCAACCTTGATTATAGTTTCAAGATTCTTCAAGCCCTTATTGATTCTAGAGAACATTCCAAATTCTAGAATATCCTTTGAAAAATCCACACCTCTCACAACATTAATAGCTTTGCAAACCAAAAAAGGTTGTGGCAAAAAAGACATTGACTCCTCTAAAGTCAACTTCATGCACACAACAAAGATTTCAAACACTCTATCACCATTAACAACTCTCTCATAGGAGGATTCTTCACATTTCCAGAATGGTCTTGAGCCTCCATGTCAAGAGACTCCATTTCAACTTGCACCATGGCATTCCGCCTTCACACTCCTTCCGGGAACCCAACACATTCTTCTTCTTACAAAGGACCTTCATTTTGTGTTTCAACGTCTCAATTTTTACCTTGGACAAAATTTTGAAATCCAGCACTTAGAAAAGAATGCACTCAATCTCATACATATAGATGTACAACAAATAAAAACAATAATTCAATGAAAAAATTCAACCACATCATCAACCACAGTGACCTTCAAACATTTTGAACTAACTTTCATGGGTGGAAAAATCTAAATGCCCATTTAGAATTCAGAATTTGTGAAAAAAGACAAGCTTGAAAACTTCCATACCATTCTATTAATAACACTTTGAAATGGAAACCTTATTGCTTAAGTACATCATTAGAATATGTATATCAAATTGTTAAATTTATTGCCTATCGCTAAATCAAATTACATTGACAAAATTAAATCCACCATGCATTAAATAGCCCAAAATGGAGGAAAAGTTATAGAATTGATGTAAAGTTGATTGTTTGCATTTACGGCAAACATTTATCATCATCAAAAGTTTGAATATGATTATAATAATCATCAGTGGGTTTTCTTGCAACACTTGCATTTTATGTTATAACTTCATCAATTAAAATCAATAGTGTACAAGTGCTAGGTTGATATTATGATGAGTGAGTAGGTAAGTTTTGTTGAGAGGTAGGGTTTTAGCTAAGAAATAGAAAAGTTTTGTTAAGAAATAAAGTTTTAACTAGGAAAAGATAGAAGTTTTGTAAAGAGCTAAAGGTTTAGAGGTTTTCTCAAGAGATAAAGGTTTAACTAAGAAAAAAATGAATTTTTTTCCAAAAGGTGTAGGTTTAGCCAAAAAAATATAAATGTTTTGTCCAGATATAAAAGTTTAACCAAGAAGCAGAGAGATTTTTATTCAAGGGATAAAAGTTCAGCCAAGAATAGATAAAGGCTTTATGAGGAAAAAAAGATATAGCCAGGAATAGAGAGAGCTTTTGTTAAGAAATAGAGATAGTTAGGTCAATAGAGTACCTAGATAGGAAAGAAGTATGGTGGTAAGGGTTGAGAAAGAAACCGCCTAAACAAAAAAGGTCAAAAGGTTAGAAGCCATTAAAGGTGGACTGTGATACAATGTTGGTTAAGACAGGGTCAGGAGTCAGATGAAAGAAATGCAGCCCATCCTATGGAGAGAACGGCCAATTGGTGCATTGGTGGGTGCTGTTCATTCTACGGGCCATAATTCATTACAGGGTACTTATTTTCACTTGTCTCACCAAAACATATTCTCATGTGCCATGGTTTTCTGTTTTCTCATCCTCTTTGCACTCATATGAAACTGCATGAGATTAATGGGAACAAGCACATTGCAGCACCCTTCGTACCTCGATTCCTTTAAACCAAGTCACTGGAATTTTTAGTACCAGGCTAGAAATCACTCCAACATGCTTGAATCGGGAAACAATTGATGTAAAATCTGGACAACTTTATTTGCAAGCAGGACAGACACAACAAGAAGAAAGAAAAGTAATGGAAAACATGAAGGACTCAAGTCCTACCTCAATAATTTAAAGAGGGAATAGCTCCTTTGTATCTATTGCTTGAAAAGCACTGCCGAGGATTCAGAACTGAGAGTTTTTAGCCCTTTCATGTCATATATGGAATCATAAGTAAGCGAGGAATTTAAAAATCATAAGACCTGGTTTGTGAAGGCAAACAAAAAATTCTATTCTTAATGTGAATAATTAATCACTTATGATAAGGTATGATGTCAACATTTCATATATTGAAGTTTTATGTAAAATAATGAAAGAAAACGGTAGTAGCAACTAGCAACCCAACCTGTTTGGGTATAATGCAAGATGAAATTTAGTTATTGAAAAGGTAGACTGACCTTGCATGAAGTCTGAAATTACATGTTGGTGATAAAACTAGTTTTGCACAGAGTTTGTGGTTTTTCTTTGTTGCCAGCAACTTCAACATTTGATTTTAATTTCAGCCTCTCACAACTTTTTTCTTTTTTTATGCAACATTTTCAGGACCCATGGGAATACAACAGAAAAGTTTTAGGCAAACCAAACCATTGTAGATGGCTGATACTGTGGTGCAAATCTTTAGATCCTTAAAAGATTTTTAGGATTCAAATTTTTATAATACACACACATATGGCCCCTCAGCCTTGCCCTTCCTCCCCCACTTTCTTATGGCAATACATAACCTTTTTTTTGTTGTCACCAAGCATAATTTTCTAGTCAATCTTCTAGTTGCTGATCATCGAAGGATAGTAAGGGGCTGCATAAAAATTATTTGTTGTTTTGTTGTTGTCTACTAGGGGTCTATTCTAGTGTTAGACATGTATTTGGCTTTGAAGATAATCATTGATTTCAATTTTTTAATTGTATGAGAATTGAAAAATTGTCTACTTTGATTTCCTCAAACATAAAAAAATTGTGAGTTTTATTTTTCTTCAAAAACCTCAAAGAAGTGATAATTTTCATGAAAGAACTAGTAAGGGATGGATGGTTTCCTAGGTGATCATTGTTTTGGCCAATTAATAATTGCACAAGAACCCTTCTGTTGTAGCAACCCCTGTGTTGAGTGGGTATTTGATTTTGTGTATAATTGTTGGTTTTGATTTTTAAAATTATTTAAACTCAAAGACCTGTTGTTTTTAATTCAAGTGATTAGTGTACAACTGAAGCACTTTCACTTGTAATTGTTGAAAAAATTAGGATTTTTTTTCTTGTTGAAACCAAATAATTAGGCACTTGCCAAAAAGTTTTTTTGGCCAAAGCAGCCCTTGAGGTAGGGTAACTAAAGCCAAAATTTTGAAAAGTCATGTGCAATAAATGAAAGACTATCAATATTTGACATCCAATTTTATCATAAAGTTCTCTTTTTGCATATAACAACATTTGGTGCTCCATGAAAGGTTGAGGGAGGAAAAAAAAACCACCGAAAAGGAAGGTGATTTAAAGGATAACTTCATTTTTGAAGCCTATCCAATCTTTTATCAATGAGTTATTAACATAGAAAGGACCAAGCAGGAATCAAAGGTGGCACAAACATCATGAACCAACTTCACATATTAAACAATGGTCCAAAACAATTAAAAAGAATCAATGTGAACCAAAAACTTAAAAACCTCTGACAAGACTACAAGTGCCTGATCCCATTGCTAAATAGCCAAAATGATGGCCTCATTAAAAATAAGCTGATGTCATTTAAAGATATGATGAGTTGGAAAAGAATCATGAAATTGGAAACACAGAGCATCATAACTAGTTAAATGAAACAGAAACTCTCTCTTAATTTGCTTTGTGGGAACATACCTCACTTAGGGTGCATCACACTTGGTGTTAAGGACTCTAGTAGAAAGTCCCCTAACAACAAGCTAGTCATTTAGAACCTAAACCTCTTTACCATGAAGATTTTATGTTAACATCCACTTAATATTAAACAATCACCCATTTAACATTGGGTACCACCTAAGATGCCACCTAGATCTTCACTTAAACCCGACTTAACATTGTGTGTGAATGCACCTTTAGAAGATTTTGCAATGGATAAAAAACTAATTGCTCCAAAAGCACACAGTATTTGATACAGAGTGTCAATTCTCACCATGTGAAAACACAACTGAAACTAAATATGCAAGATTGCTAACTGTAAACAAAATATTCTAAATCCTAGAAACCATGCTATTAAAAAGACTAATGATAAAAAAAATGATGGGGAATGGGGATTTGTGATTGAATTTTGATATAAATGATTAGACAACCAAATTGAAATAAAGCACAAATGATTGAGTTCTAGATACTGTACTTACGACTGATGTTCAGCACTTCTTTGTCGAATATTCATTTATTTTAGAAAATGAGGTTAGGCAATTTCAAATTGAATTTTTCAGAATTTCAACAGTTGAGTAATAAGTATGCAAGATACATCTTGTGTTATGCACATGTAATAATAACCCAATGATCTTCAATTTTCAACAATTTCAACAAATATCAATAAAGCTTTCTTCGTTTTTTTTGCTAGACCTTTTGTGAATTATTATGTGCCAAACATCAGTTGTAGGTATGGTAATAGGGAAAACTCTTTTACATTTTATTGGAGTTTGCATGTAAAATCATTTTTTGTGAACCCAGTAATTAGTAATCTTCTTGTCCCAACTCTCAATGTGTTTTTTTTCAGTTTTCTGAAGTAACATTGCTGGTGATCATCCCGAACAAAGATTTAGCTTCAATTGGCAAAATGTTTATAGAAAACTAAACTGTCAAAACTCTTCAAACTGATGTTAAAAACTTCATTAATACTATAAAGTGTGTCCAAATGTGGCAAAGTCCCCCCTCTCCCCAAAAAATATTTGTTGACCTTCTTGTTGTAGGTAAGGCCTGAAGATGAGTGTGATACTAGAATGAGGAGTCTTCTTGAGGTGGAGCAGAGGGTGGATTCCAAGGTTCTCACACTTCATCAGATTCCTTGCCAGTTCTTTTCTTGCATTATCGCCCTTAGACAGGGAATTTGTGACAAAATATTCCTTTTATTTGAGGGCAAATTTTGGCCAGAAGAAAAACACTGGATCCCAGTGCCCACCATCCCAGGTCCTCAAAAAACATTTTAACACAAGTTCTGGTTGTCATTGTTTTGTGTTCTTTTGAATTCAGTGATATCCACGGACTTTTATCAACGGATTGACTGAAGTCCAAACTTAGAACTGTTATTCATGAAGCCTACTAACTTATAAAGCAATATTGTAAATGCCTGACATTGTAGATTCAGAATGGAACAACCTTTCAATTTGATACTTGCCTTGATAAGCACACGGCAAGCTCTGATTTGCTAAGAAAGTAATGGTTAATGACTTTCCAACCTTCATGCAGAAATATCTAACACGCATCCAGAACAAAATCTTTGAGAATCAAATTTTGAGCTGCTGACTGCTATCATGATGAAGAACAAACGAGCATTGAGAAAGCGTACAGAAACCCTGTAACTAATTACAGTGCAAGGATGTACTTAATCACTCGACCAATGGCTTGGGAAGGATCAGCAACCCAACCCATCATCTTCAACACTGTGCTCTCTTTGGTTTTCTAATATAATGCCTATAACTATGGTGTGATTATTGTGGTTGGGACTTGAAACCGTTCTCTCTTCTCCCCACAAGGAAGTATCCTGATTCCTCAAAAGTGCCACCAAAGTGAACTACCAGCCACCAGTGCACTATTACTGGCAGCCTTTTTCTTGCTGGTTATATAGAGCCAGAAAAGCTATATTGAAAATTACAAGATAAAAAATGAAGTGTTTTTTGAGATTTTTCAGTAGCCAGATTTTGATCAAATTTTAAGAATTCTTTTCAGATTTCTATACATGGTTTAATTAGGGTAGCCAAACAAAAGGAGGACATTTAACAAATTTTACTTTCATATTTAGCTTGTGACCAAATTTGGCAAGATATTCTCGTAGTTAATCACCATTTTGGCTACATCACAAAATTGACAAAAAAAGAAACACTGACCATGAGGGAAGAATGGTGGGTGAACAAGAAAACACAGTCCCCTAGCTAATGAGAATGAAGCAGTGTATTAGGATTTTTTTTTTAATGTAGTTAAAGGAGCGTTTGTTTCCTTAAAAATATTGTGATGAGCTGAAGTGCTGATCATCTATAAGACAGTTTACCCAAATTTGGTTATAAACAGGATATGAAAGAAAAAGTTTAAGCATCCTTAACATTTTTGGCAATATGCTTGAACCCAATAGAGAAATCTGAATTTTTTTAAAATTGAAATTTGGAAACTAGAAAACTCAAATTTTTTTACTTTGAACCATTTTCGGAAAAGAAAACCAACTGGCTAGATTTAGCCAGAAAAAAGCCCACTCAAGTCACTGACAAAGTGGTGATTATTCATAAGAAGATCCTTTATAGCTAAATCTGGCTATAAGCAATGAATGAAGTGAAGAGAATTTAAGCATCCATCTATAAATTTGGCTACCTTCTTGAACTTAATATTAAAATCTAATGTGATTCATAATTCCAAAAAAACCACTTGTTTTGTTTTCCATTCATTTTTTGATTTTACTTTTGCCTGAAAGGAAAACTCTGGAGTCCTGACTCTCGACTCCTGAGTCCCCAACATCTGATCTGTTACTTTCTGGTTTGTTTGCTTTTTGGGTACAGTCATCAGACCCCCTCTGAGCACCTTCCCATTTTGCCCAGATTCTTAGGGATTTGAATTTGCTTTTCAGGGTTCTTACACTTGGGAATTTCAGTAAAGTTGCACAGGATTCAGTTATCCTTCATGCAAGTAGCAGGTACTCCTGGGTCTCATGAGTGACCACAAACATTACAAGTCACCTGTGACCAACAATCTTCCTTCTTATAAGCCTTTGCTCAGTTTGTACTGGCTATTCTGTCAGCCACTTGAAGATTAATGATTAGACTGAGGAGAGACATGAATGCCCATAAGTGTAGACTGTGTGGAATTTTGCACGGAGCTCCCCGTCACAAATCTCAACACAAATGCAAGTGTGTACATTCTGCCTTTCACTTATTATAATGTTGTAGTGATGGTTGAAAGTTGAAACCAGTCTTGGACGCCTGTGTAGGCTTGCGCCTGGTATCAACACTGTATCAAGGACCCTACTAGACTAGTACGAGTGCCACCTTGGTAGGGACTTGAGGTAAGGCCAGGTATATATACCAGTTTTATACCAAGTTCAATACCAGGTTTATACCTTCCTTATACTAGATAAAAGTCAGTCTTTTGAACCAATACCAGGACCAGACTGGTACAAGAGGACCCAATACCGCAACCAGGCTGGTGTCAAAGTTTTGAAGAAATACCCCATACCAGGACCAGACTGGTCTGTTCAAAAGTAGATACCAGTTTACGGTTTAACACTGGTTGAGAGTTGAAATGAGTGTTGGGCCAGTTCCCAGTTCTGGGCCAGTTTCACGTCTGGTCTGGATCATGGGTCCTGCACATGGAACAACTGGAACATCCATGACCAATTTCTGCTGGACCTGGAACTAGAAACCGACCTTGAATCTATCATCTTGCTGAAACCTGAACAGAACCATAACTTGCACTAGTGCTGGGCAGGTATCAACTTTTGAACATACCAACTGGTGCTGGTATCAGATTTTTTCATACCAGGAGGGTCCAAGGCTGAGTTTTGGTTGGTAGTTGGTATCTGGCAGGTATATACTTGATGTTGAGATCCATATAACCCCGATGTTAAATTGGTATTACCTTAAGTCCTACTAGGCAGGTAATGGTACAAGGCAGCTGTTGCCTCAGGTCATACCAGCCTGGTCGGTACCTTACCAACACCGGTTTGAACTTTGAATACATGGTTGATGCAGGTTCCTGTTTTTAGGCTGTTGTTACACAAGCAACGCCTAAGCATTGCAGTTTGTGGTTCTCTAGGCAAGTATGTATTTACTTTTTAAATATTGCAAGTAGGTTACACTCCTTAATTAGGTGATCATTTTTAAATTGTTTGTACAACACTGATATCTTACACAATCTCCAATCTGGAGATGGGTGTAAGCAAGAGGAACTGGAACAGATTTGATTTTTTTGTGACGAACACAAAACCCAAGAGTCAGGAATGTGAAGAACAAATTTTAGAAATTGAATAGAAGTTGCATCAAAATCTGGAATCAGATACCAGATCTGGATTTGGAACCAACCAAGACGCGGGTTCTCTTAAGTTGGAAAAAAAGTACTGAGGAGAACAAGGAGACCGAAGATTCTCAGCAAAACCTTGGACAAGACAACATGGTTTCAAAGTTCAAATGCAAGGTGCAACATATCATTACTCTTGCAATCACCAAATCCACAGTATTTCCAATAATAAAAAAGGAGTCTTAGGGATCTTTACTTTCACCTCAGGTTGCAACAAGTTTTCAAAGTAACAATCCCACAGCATACTAGTGGGGGGAGGTTCCACTGGAGCTTAAAAGGAGATCAAAAGTGCGAAGGAAGGTTAATGGGTAAATATATCTCCAATTTACACTGTTCATGTTGGATGAGTGATTATTGGGTGACACCAGATACATGCGCCCAATAAAGTCAGTTTACCAAAAGGTAGACAGACTTTCTTTCGTGACAAATTCCAACTTCCCAGACATACTTGTATCTTGTTGGTGAAGCAAGAATATTTGACTCAAAGCCAAAGAGTATTGATTTGGTATCTAACCTTGTCACTGAAGCTGGGAGGGCCTTCAATCCTGGTGTCAACCACAAGTTGGGAGCCTTCCATCCTGGAGTCAACCACAAGTTAACCAAGTTAATTGGAGGGCTAATATAGCAATGTCAATGCTGCAATAGATGCGTGAGAATGCTGTGTATCTCTCAGAGCATGTATCTTGTGCACTTATGTTTCTTGTGGAGTGCACGAGTAACTTTACCTCCCACATGATGAATCATGATACCATTCATAGACAGCCGCTGCATAAACCTGCAACCACCAACCACCCTCGCGAACTGGTCAGATACAGCTAAAATATGCAAAAGTAACCTATTATGCTTTGGTTGGGTAAGCAAGAAACAGGTACGCCAGTCAGATCTGTGCATACTTTTTCTGCTTTTGGAACTCCATAAATCCTTTTTGGAGTGCCACTAAAGTCCTTTTTTGGCAGGCCACTGCAGGCTGCATGGCAATTTATTAGATGCTCTTTTCAACCTATCACTAAAAAATCCAGATATCCCCTTCCAATTCCAAACAACTGGCTCATCTTGTAATGGCTCTGCTCCTTGCTGGAGCAAGAAGTTCAAACCAACAACAGTTAAAATAGGGAAATGGTCCATGAAGTTGCCCAAATAAGCGACTCATGGTTCTGTTCACGTGGTGTTGAACATTCCTCAAAATGTGGGACCAAATGAAAAACTACCTCTTTCCATAGTCTCTCCCCTAATAGGGAGAGCCAATAAAAATTTAACCTCTCATGGCTGACAATCAGTGTTCAACGTCTCTTGGCTGAATAAATGGGTTGTTTTGTGCACTTTTTGGAGATGGAGTCTTGACCTTTCAAAACTCCTCCTCTTCAGCCAGGCTTCCTGACTATATTTTATTCAAATCCCAACATTAGCAAATTGATAAATATAGCTAAAAGGAAACAACCCATTATTGGAGAGGTGGGGGATTTCAAAAGTCAGCACGTAATCATATACCTGTGCACTTTCACTCCTTTGCTTTTGCCTTGACTGCTTCCATGGTCTCTTTCACTCTGTACTTGTTCTCTCAACCCAACCTATAAAACAAGGAAACAACCCAGGCCTTCAATGTTTTCACATTCATACTACCCACCCACAAATTGGAATTTTCTTATCCAGTAAATTAAGTCTTGTTCTCAATTGATGTCACAAAGACAGGTTGTTTTGATGTTCACAAGTTCATGGACATACCATTGGCAAGCATAGTTTGATTCCTTTGTTGGCTCTGACCCTAAGGGAGAGCTTTGGTGAAGGAGATACAAAATTTCATTTGGTCCCACTTTTTTCTGGAATTTCATGGAAATTTCCTATTTTAACTGTTGCTGGGTTAAACTTGCCATTAAGGGGGCAGAGCCCATTAAGCAATGAGCCATTTGTTCTCATTCCAGACTACAGAAACAAAGGTCAAATCACGTGACCTTCTTGTGCATCTCCTGCTCAGTTTTTCTGATGATGACTTTTGTTTAGTCACCACCATACATAATATTTCTTCTTGCAGAAAAGGAACCATCATGACACATCCAAGTCATGATTCCCTCCCAAAACTTACAACGGAAGGGGTATTTTCCCTTTCACTCTCTTGCTCCCAAGCACATGCTGCCATTGATGACGTCAAGATTGTCATCATCTACACTGATGACTCCAATCCCATCATCAATGGAGATCTATCCATTTGACCATTAGATTAACCAGACTACAAGTTCTGTGTATATGTCAACAATTCAACTGACATTATTGAATTGGTTCTTGCTAAAATTTTCTCTCATCATAATTTCAAGTTACCATTTTGTTTGGTGAACTTTTCTCGTAGCAGGTTGGATACTTTCTTTTGCAGCAAAAAACTCTCCCTAGAAATTCATTAAATTTAATTTTTTTGATCAGAGACTCCTCCCGGCTGCCTACTTCAAGGAGCAAGCAATGATATCAAGGAAGGAAGCAAATGCCACTAACCTAGTGCATGATAACCCAAAGGAGAAGCTGATTTTGTCTTCAGCTCCTATTATGCCCTCCTCAACTTGGGAATTCCTTCACAAGTCATCAGGCTCAAGAAAACCCATAAATCAGTGAATTCAATGTTTAAATCACAAGTCTCAAGACCTGCAAACATACCCTGAAAATTAGAAGAAACGTATGAAACATACTGATATGCAGGAGGGGGAAAAAAGGCCAGAAAATGGCTACAACTGAATCCCAGCCAAACAAATAAAATAAATCCAAAGTTTTTCATGGCTCCATCCATCCATGTGGTCCCTCCCTTCATATTTTGTTAGAGCCCTGAATCCTCAGAGTGCATTATATCTCTTGCAGGTTAGGATGCAGCAAATAGTAGCTTTTTTCACCCTGATATCTCTTGTCATATTTGCATGTCTTATCTTCTTTTTAAGATCCCACTGTTGCATAAGCTGAAGCAACAAGAAAAGAGCCAGATGGTGGCTATGAGCCAGAGGACCCATAACAACATATCAATCAGGTTTGAATCAGCTAGATTCATGTACATGGGTGAGCTAGCATGGTAGCTCAAAAGCCTTGTCCTAGGGAAAGAGTCAAGCCCTAGACCTGCAAGGAGAATGAACTCAATCCTCCGGCATGGCTGCCACCTCCAGAGATCAGAATGGACTTACTGTGTTGAAAGAGCATTTGAAGCAGTACTCACATGGCTGCGACCAGGTAAGATTGAACCCCTTGCAGACATTCCTACCGTACTGTAAACTGAGCTCTTGCTGCAAAAGCAATTCTGATGATAATATTTATATAAGTACAATGGTCACCTTTTTTCTAACTCAGTCTGTCAGCAAAGGTGTGTGCATGTTGCTGGTTAGTAAGAACAAAGTTGGTGTTGTACAAATATAGGTTTCAGTCATGAACTCCAATTACATTTTTCGTCTGAGTTTTTTTGCTTTAAGCCTAATCCCATCTGTTGCATTGGAATAGGTCATTAAAAAGTAACTCAATTTGCTGCCACTGTCAAAAGTTGTAATCCTCTTGAAATTTGTTTTTTATTTGGGAAATGTCTGTCTTCTTTGCTTCTTATCATTCATTTCATTTACTTTTCTAAACCTTTTTAGCACCAACAAATTCATTCAAGCAAGACATTTTACAATGTCATGATGCACCCATTGTCATAAAAATTCCTTTGATCGTTTTAGCTCTTGGAAGTATTTTTGCAAGATACTTGACCTTCCTCACTTGGATTCTCAGGGACTGCTGAAAGATGCTGCATCGGGAATCTCCATAAATTCAGTAAATACCAGGACACTGGAACTTGGATATCAGCAGACATCCCAGTGCTTTAGGGCCATTCCCAAGGACATGCATGGTCTTACCACTGAACTGCATCATGACACTTGGGTTGCAAAAAGTTCAAAAGTTGTTTAATGCTCTGAATAAGAGTCTAGTATGCCAAGGCAGGACAACTCTACCCTCACTACATGACATAAAGCTGAGTGGAAACTCTTTGTTAAGCATTGTCATGAGGTTGTTTTACTGTCATAATTTGCCATCATGAAACCAACCCTTGTGGGCTCAAACAAAAGACACCCCAAAGACTCACCCATTTCAGATCTTCCACCAATTGGGCAGATTGTTATGGTCACATAATTTGTTGTTGGGTGCACCAGTGAACCAGAAAGTGCAACTCCTACGGAGAGGAGTTCTGCACATTCCCAACTGTACATGTGTTAAATGGCTGTCCAAAAATGTGTGTCAGGCTGATCTATCAATATGTAGGACTAAATTGCAAGTTTGAAGCTTTAGCTGGAGTTTCTCATCAAAGTATAATAAAGCCTGAACGCACTTTGCCAGGCCAGTCAAAAAAGAAGTAAGTGGGTAAATGGAGAAGAAAATAAATCTCTTTTCTGAGCATACAGGTAAACCAAACAATCTGGATTCACCTTCCATATCATCAATTTTTAACCAAAAATGCTTTGAAGTGATCTCTAAAACCATCAAATTGAATTGCAAAAGCAATCCAGAGGTTCAGGGCACATTTGGTAGACTGTTCATGGTACTTCTTTGTATTGGTGTACTCATTGCTCAAAC
>Ga0116228_10002996_pt1 | contig 14785 bp, 8 predicted proteins | sample S1TSphfallax_2_FD_89694 | JGI IMG/M metagenome (GOLD analysis project Ga0116228, IMG submission 89694) | Host-associated microbial communities from peat moss isolated from Minnesota, USA - S1T2_Fc - Sphagnum fallax MG | ecosystem: Host-associated > Plants > Peat moss > Unclassified | place: USA...
TCATGCAGGCCCGTGTGAGTGAGTAAAGCTTGTCCACTCTTCCTAGTCTTTCCCGGGACTTCTAGCACGCCCCTTTTACCCCCCTCTAGTGCTGGAAGTCGAGATCGTGCCCCAAGTTCCAACTGCTTTCGCATTGCCGCATACTTGGACCCTCGAGTGGGTCTACAAGGAACTTGGGGGCGCGACAATTTTGTTTATATTAATTTGTAATTGCAAGTGAATTCAATTTGATTTTAACTTTCATGAAGCCTTTTAGTAAGCTTCTAAGTTCACCCAATATGATATATTGAAGTGTCAACCTTGATATCAGTTTGATGCACAAATGTTTTTAAAACAAAAAATGAAAACACAATGTGAGTAAAAAATGCATGTCCCAATGTGACCGAACAATGGGTCATCGCACAACCTGTTGTGTGTGTTTAATTTTTGCAACCGTCATTTGTTTTGGCTGTGCATTACTCTCCATTACTACAAGGAATGCATGGTGGCTGCTTTTGGAGGATCGTGAAGGCTGATCACACATGAGTGGGGCGGCGTGGATTATGGTGAGGAGTGGAGCTGCATTTATGTGCTGAGGCGGTTGAAACGACGGCGGCTGAGGAGGGAAAATGACAAGGCTAAAAAGAAGGCTGGGGAGGCAAAGGGAAAGCTTCATGAGCAAGTCCTTGAGTCTGCAAAGTGGGCAATAGATGGAAGATCAGTGCAGATTGTGGTAGACTATTTAGAGATGCGTAGATAGGAGATGAGATCTACTCATCGATAGAGTTTTTGGCTGGTTACAGATACTCTCCACTGCGTTGGTAACTCAGCTAAGTGGCTGCATTTGTTCTCTGGAAAACATCATCTCAAGTAAGGAATAGAATGGGATTTTAGACCAGAGATCTATTGATTGTGTCTACATGAGAGCCAGATCCTTTGAGGGGTACTGGTAGGCTCGAATTCAGTTGAGTTTGCATTAGAGGTTCCTGTATGAATTTGGACTTGCGAGATCACATCTCATAAGTCTCCAGTCAAGAAGAGTGATGTGAGGTTGCATTTGCTGCATTCTGTAAGTTTTTGACTTGAAAGGCTATGCCTTGTTAGATGTCCGATCGATGATAAATCTGCTAGGGACCAAAAGCATGTAGTCACGGAACGTTTTGTGAATGAAGGATTAAGTTCTAAATTTTGTGACCAGAGCTGCTAATGCTCTATGAGAGCAAGCTGTGTATGTCTAAAAGAGTCGTGAGTATATGCAGGTGAGTTCTTGTACGAAGAATGAGAAGGAGAGATCAGGGGTTGTTGTCTATTACAGAACCTCAGAAACTTAGATTCTGTGTAGATCCAGTAGGTTGACAAGGTGATTGTTTTGGTTTCATACCCTCCTTTTTAGGTTACACCAACACATTTGTAACATTTTACCAAGATACATGAATGTGAAAAGGGGTTGGGGGGATGTGGCATGTAGAGAAATATTTTAAAGTAGACCACATGATGATGAATAACAAGGGATCACATGACAATGATGGGCAATACATGACCACTTAAAAATACCATGATGATGTTTATTAGTAAAGGAAAACCACAAAAAATGATTACAATATTGAACAGTAGAGGAATATTGCGAGAAAACGAAAGCAATGAATAACACATGAGCATATCACAATGATTGTCACAAATTTAACCTTGGGCTCATGATCAAGGCAAGGGCTTGCAAGGGTGTGGGCCAAGAGGGAAGCCTAGGAGTCACATCTCATGCTCCAAGGAGTGGAGGAGAGTGTGAGGGAATGAACCCTCACACTCTCAAGTGAGTTCCCATTTTGGGAGTTAAAGACCCGATGGACTCCCAGATTTTCAAAGAACGATTGTATGGGTCAAAAATCATTGGATTAATGAGTTATTTATATCATTCAAAATATCATTAGAATGTAGATGTCTAAAATGGGCTTACATGACCCATTTGAACACTTAAAACACAAGTTATGGCCAAAAGCAAGGTCGGGAGTCAAATTGACAATTTGACTCCCGATCATTAAAAATCAAGAATTGCCCCGATTTTCTTGTGTGCAAGTGGCGTGCGACATATTGTTGGAAAGCTCTCAACAAAGGCTATAACTTTTCTTTATACCTCATCTCGATCGAAGCCCTGCACACAAAGTTATGGGCCCCCAAAGTCACGGGAGTCCCAATTTTGGGAATTTCGAGACTCCCAAGTGGGAGTCCCAAGACAAAATGACATTTGGGTGCTAGTCCCATGGCCATGCATAAAATATACTATAAGGGGGAAGGTGGTGGCTTCCCCCAAGTCTAGACTATGGTGAATCTTGTGAGTCTGTGTTTGCTTGTGGCTAATCCGTGCACCAAAGTGCTCCAACTACGCACTAATCAACTTGTTGTTTGGTTTGTGTAAGTCTGTGTGAGTAATTGAATTGCTTGTCAATCTTCCTAGTCCCATCTTGGAGCTCCAACACGCCCCTATACCCCCGAAGTGTTGCAAGCCAGGGAGTGTGCCCCAACTCTTTCTCTTTCCACTATCTTCGCCTATGGACTCATAGTTGAGTCCATCAAGGAGCTTGGGGGTGCGTTAGTGATGAGTAGGAAAGGGGCACTTAAAGAAAACCATGATGATGGGTAGCATATTAAAAACATCATGAAAAAATTAAGGGGATGTGTAACAAAGGAGCACCATGAAAAGACCATGACATTTGATGAGTAAAATAAAATAACCATGAGAAAAGTAAGATGATGAGCAAGAGATGAACACCATGAGAAAATTTAAATGATGAGCACCTAATCCACAAGAAAACTATGAACAATGAGTAACATAGGAGCACAACGAAGAGACCACAATGATGAGAAATATAATGTGCAACAAGAAGAGGTTAGAGTGGGAGAATATGAAATTGGGGTGAAACTCTTGTGAGGACCAATTTTTAAAATAACATTAATTTGGTTTTTTTTTAATGTTTTGTTTCCTCTATATTGTTTTCATGTTGACTTTTCATTTCATTTTCAATTTTAGCAAATATATGGCCAAATATCCCCAATTTGAAGTACTTTAAGAATAACTCTATTGTATATATATTCTAATATAATAGTAACCTTCATGATGAAACTACTTATCGCATCCAATGGAAATTCATTTTCCTTGCAATTGCTTTGGTTGGAGTAGTTGGACATTGGACAAGAACATGCAAAGCCATTTAATATTGAGAAAGGTTATTTATTTATTTTACTTTTTTGCCTTAGTCTCCCAAGCCTCTCGTTGCTCTCTTGGTACCATTGGAAAGACCTTGATGACTAGGAGGTGGTTTGGTAATGTTCAAAGTTATGACACAAGTTTTATTGAACATTGAACAATTTTGTCATTGAAATTTCAATAGCATCATAACTAAGTTTTTTAGGGGAATTGTGGCAAGCTCTTGGTAATGCTAGAAAGTCCTTGATGATTGGGATTTCTTGGAGATGCTTTCATATTTTTTAGACCTAAGGTGGGGGAGATATTGGATTTTGAGTCATTTAAAATTTAGGCTAATTTTGCAGAAATTAAAATTTTTAATGTAAAAATTCCACACTGTATCATTAGGATCTCTTGCTCACATTTGGAGCAGCTACATGATGATGTTCACGCTGGTCAACGGCATAGGCCACACTAGTAGGAACTAAGGGATATGTCTTATTCAAGGAACATAATAAGAACGATTGGGAAGAAGGATTTTGATCCTCTTGGAAGTTTTGGCCACTGTTGTGCAGTTCTTTACTTTTATGAAGATCCCTGGTTTCAATTCCAAAAAATAAATTAGAACTGTCCCGGTTTTGGTTCCACACATAAATGGAACTGAGATCCAGTTTCTAGTCCAATTCTTCAAAAAAAATCTGGTTCCAGTTTTGAAAATCAGTCCTGTTTCAAATTTGGTTCTTAGTAACCCAGAGCAGAATTGGTAGTTTAACTGTCTCTTAATCTCCAGATCTAGTCATTTAAAAAATAAAATAATAGAGTTATCTATAAAGTTTCACAATTAGGGAGTGAGAATCGTAGGTTTCAACATAATTGGGCATCAAACAATTAACTGAGAATGAAAATTTTACAAAACGAAATAACTGGGACCTAGACTAGTTTTTCCAGCCATTTTGGTCGTAAACTGAGTTTCATCCTGTCTTTCCTTTTTTCTGAGCGCCTCCAATGCTGCTACATATATTCTCACCACGCCTACCTGTACAACTACTATAATTATTCTTCAACCTGTGCATTAAAGCTGAGTTTCAGCAATTTCATACTCAAATTTAATAAAAAAATACTCAGATTTGATAAAATTTCTTTATTTTGTGGATACCACTGAAAGAGGGGATAGGGGGCGAAATCATGCCCAAAAGAGTGTGTGAAGACAGGGTGACTTTACAGATAACTCTAATATCCCAGTGCAGGTTTCATAAATAAATAAAGAGAACTGAGAACCTGGTACTGGGTGTGATTGGTTAAAAAATCTGATTCAACTTTGAAAATCAGACGTACTTCGGATTTGATTGATAGTAACTGGGACCAATGGTTCTTAGTTCTTGTCAAAACAGGTACCCGTGCCATACTGGTTTTGACTTCCCCAAAATCGGGGAAACTAAACCCACAAAAAAAAAACCCTCACAAAAGGAAGACATTAATGTATAAGCTATGTTTATGGAATTATCATGAGTGGTGATGGAGTCCACAACTTCATATGGTGGGCATCTGACAGTTGGTTTGGATAGCCAGAACTGCAAGGTTTCTTTGGAAGACAGAGAGAGCATGGGTGTCAGGTCACCAGGTTACATTATTTCTGGGTTCATTGCTAGTACTGAATTGAACACGTAAGGACATTGTTCCAGTTGGGTTTTTTTTGCAAGGAGTAGTTGGTTAGCTAATGCACATTGCAAAGGAGACTCATGGATATATTTGTTTATCAAAATACATTTAGTTGAAATGAAGTTAGAATATCATTTTCTGGATGTATCCGATTCAAATTTTACACTTAAATGTTTTTGTTAAATTATTATTAGTTTGTATTGATTTTCCTGAACCTTTGAAATATCCTTCTAAGTTCTAGGCACAAACTAACACCATGGGAATGTCAAAATCATTGAGAATTCTGTGAAAAATGGAAACTAAAATTGAAAACTTCATTTTGGTTAAAATGGTCACAATAGTATCTCCATATTACCATCCAACTCCAAATTAAACAATATATTGCAATCTTGTGATTTATATAGTCTATAGCCAATCAAGTTTGAATTATGATGTTACAATTGCTTTTTATCACATCCACATGCTTTAACTATTTTGATTTCTAAATTCATTTTGATGCCCATTTATTTTTCAATACTTAATTTAATGTGCAAACTAATATATAGATAATGGAGTATTCTATGAATATGGTATGATGTCTTTTTGTCTTTGTTCTGAATTTTTATATTTCATTTTTCCTTTGATACCTAGCAGCTATCAAGAGAAGAAAACATCCGTTTATTCCTAGCAACTAATAATAGTTGTTGTTCTAGTTCTACTATCAAAGGTCCATGAAGGATAAAGGACATGCATTTTATCTTGTGACTTGTTTTCTTATCCAAAAAAGAAATATCATTCAAAAAAATAAAAATAAAAATATAATAGGTTATACAAACAATCAGACAAAAATTCAATAAAAACTGATGGTTGGAACCATCACACGAAATACAAAAGGGAAGGCCAAAAAACAAGCAACCTGCAAGAACCAATAAAGGGAGAAAGCTAGTCCCTCTCATAGTAGGAGGCTATCTTACCCATAGCCCCTCTAATGTCACCTACATGTAAATTGGGAGATTCAATAAAATAAGAGGACTAGAACAAACATCTCTTACCAATGCAACCTTCCTCTTTATAGCAAAGATTAAAGCATGTTAAAGCATAGTACTGACACATTTCTTTAAAAATTGAATGCAAAAAGATAATGATAGATGACTTCTCAATTGTCTATTGTGGAAAAGATGAGCACATTTTTTAATGAAACGATTCATATCATGTTCAGGTGTGTTGTGCACCTCCATTGCTATCGGAATAAAATGATACCCCTCATGAAGCCCTCTACACTTGCAAATTTTAACAATAGTGCTAAGTTTCACAATTACACTTGTTGGTCGACTAATGACACTAGTAACCATTGTCTCTTGTGTCCAGTCAATAATCACCACATTGGCAACAAAAACCTAATCCTCACAAGTCATGTAAAAATCGGCTTGTAATGAAAGTTTTGATAAAAAGACATTTCATTGCTCTCTCCATACAACATGTCCACTTTTTCGAGCAAAAGCATACATGACGTTTCTAATGGCATCATGTGTAATTATTCGTTGACCTTTGAATGGATAACATGCTAGATGCGTGCAAGATGTGTTTAACCCATGTTCACACTCACATGTGAAAAGGTTAGATTTCAAAGGTTGAATCAAAACAAAACAAAAACACAATGCTCAGATAAAAATAAAGTGTGCGAACTATTCATCACCATTCCCAACTTTTGCCATTGAATTTGTTTCTTCTAAGGTAATCTTTCACATCCCAATGTTGTGTGATATTTCAACTTATTCCAAACCAATGGTGTTTCAATCATATATAATAACCATGGCTTGTGTTTTTTAAATCACATTTTTTGTATTTTCAATCCATAGTATTCTCAAATTTCTGAAGTGTTGTTAAACATGCATGCATGTCAAGTTAGATATCAACCTATTATAGCTTGAAAACATACACCTAGATACATGTATTTGAGGGAGTAAGTCTGGTCTCAGATGCATATGAATTCCAGCATATGGCTTTTAACTGGTCATATGAAATCTTTCCTGTTATTGCTAATGCCTTTTCTTTGTTTGCTGGGTCTTGGGTCCTTCCATCTTGTACCTTTGTCTCCCCCTTTGTTGGGTGCATGCTTTGTTGGCCTTGTCTACCAAGGCAAGGATATGGTGTTTAGATTCATTATAGAGTATAGGGTAGTAGCTTAAGGGATTTTGGCCCTTAGGTAATAGGTCTATTTTTATATGAGGATTTTTCAAAGATAAAATTTTGGCTTGTGTTGAAACTTGAGATTAGTTCCAGAATTATAATATCTTGAAGGATTTTGGTTTTTTTTAGAAGACTTTTTGAAGATTATATTTTTGCATAGTAAAATTATTGAGTTTTGATAATTCTTCTTTTGCCTTAAGATACTTTTCAATGTAAATGGCAAGGTCAAAGTGTGACACACCCCTTGTTTTATTGATGATTGGCAGGTTTTCATCACTTTTCTCCTCTTGCTTCTGTGTAGCCAGAGTGATCAGCCAGGATCTGATAATTGAATTCACTCAACTAAAACCAATGGCTGGGAAGCATGCTAAGTTGCTCAACTACACTTGGCATTGCCATGCAAAGCTTGAGTCCCACAATTATCACTTTGGAGCACAAAACAGATTTGGTTTGTGGTCACAATTTTATTTTGGCATGCTATGGCTTCTCCTTGTCCAAAGTCGATAACTAACGAACATAAACACTACAAAGTTGTTATTGAACCAACTGGCCTAGATATGTGAGGAATACACTTAGAGCACAACACACAATTGAGATGGAACCTTTTGTCATTGTTCCACCACAACTTCTTCCTACTCATGGATGAACTTATGATTGAGAATTTCCATAGGTTCAGCCCTTTTTTTTCTTTCCCAAAAAAGATGGTTTGTTCAACTAACCAAAACTTTTAGGAGTCATTGGAACAACAGCCTGCTTTTGTGATTCTTTTCGGAAAGATAAAAGTTTGGCTTCGGGTGTCATCCTTTCCCACTACAATGATAAAAGAAACAGCTTAGGAACTTTCTGTGGTTTCATGGAGACTTGGGACCAGGGTGAACCAGCTTAGGAACCTTCTTTGGTTCCATGAAGACTTCAACCAGGGTAAACCAGCACCTACACTTGGCACCAGTGCCTTCACCTTCTTGAGCAAGGCCTCCATTTGTTGAATATCTGTGTAGGGTAAAGCCCAAGGCTGCGGGATTTACCAAGCTGAAATACTAAAGACCTGCTCCAATTTTCGTTTCCTTTTTTTTCCCTCATGGTACTTATCAGCAGTGTTCTTCTTTTGAGCGAATTTTTGCTTTTTTTACCAAACAAATCTGGGAAATTCTGGAAAGATGTGTTTTTCTAGTGTAATTTTGACCAATTTTGCTATCTAGGGGGCAAAATTTGCTAAAATTTTGACATCACAAATATGAAAAAAAAACACTGCTTGTCAGGTATCAACATTGAATGACAAAATTGGGGGTTGTTTCAGAAAATGGAATGCTCAGATGAAAAAAAATCACTGGGTAATATGCCCTCCAATTACACTGAAAATTTTGGAGCAGGTTTTAAAATATTTGATACATAATACATTCATTTCCACGCCTTCAAATTTAGTTTTAGTTGCTTTCAGTCGAAATCAAGTTGTATTTAGTGACATATATTGCATAATTGTGCATAAGACCTTACAGACTTTACAAGATCCCTCTGAGACTGTTGATTGTGGAGTACTTACCCAATTCATGGGGTCTAACCCATGCCAAAATAAATTGTAATAATTACTTATGCTGGAGAATCGGTCTATCTCTCATCTTTTTCAGATGGATATTTCAAACCTCAAAAGAATCTTAACCCATATAACTTTATAAGGACACATACGGTTTCAATCACACATGTTTACATGTTTTTTAATTAATTAATTAATGGTTGGATCCACAAGAAAAAAATCTTTCCAATGGTATACTAACTGAGCACATTCATGTAGAATTAAGTGGTGTTTTGTCCAAAAATAATAATATATAATTTAATCATTTTACCATGTGTGAGAAGGGTTGCCCAAGGTTTAATCCAGTTGCCCAGATATATCAAAAATTATGGATATGAACCCGGATAGTACCCAAATATGCATGTAGTCATATTTGGAATTTGGTTTTTTTCAAATATTTGTCTTTCTACATATTTGGCATAAAGTGCTCATGCAATTATTGGTATTCATGCATATCTAGGTGATAATTGTTCATACCGGTATGCACATCCGAGCATTCATGGATGGATATGCCCGAATAGGAATATGCATATCCGGCACATAATTGGTGCATTCCAGTGTATAATCGGTTAGGGTTTAAGGTTTAGGGTTGGATAGAGATGGAGATGGAGGTCATGTGGTTTAGTGTTTAGTGTTTAACATTTGTGGAGTGCAAAGTGTAAAAGTTTTGCCGACAAAGCTCTAAGTGCAATATGCAAACTACACATCCTCTATCAACTTAGTGTTTCCTTGTGATTTGTAAACTTCATGTTCCTTGTGATTTTTTGTAGCAAAATTTGAGTGCAAATTTTTTTTTTTATGTCTTCTTTGTGTCATCTTCTTGTCTTTTCTCCTCCTTGCTTCAAGTGTAGCTCTTCGGCAACGCATCGTGCACGTAATGTATCTTGTGAGGTGAAAATATGAGTGTTCTTTATGAAGTGTGAGCATGTGAAGTCAGAGATCTTTTTGTGAAATTAGAGGTTTGAGGTCAAAGGTCTCCATGTCAAGTTGGAGGTTGGAGGTCTAAGGTTGAAGGTCTAAGGTCTCTATGTCAAGTTTGAGGTTTGAGGTCAATGGTTTGAAATGTCAAGCTCTTTGTTTGAGATTGGGGGTTTAAAGTTGGAGGTATTTTTGTGCAAGGTCAGAGGTCAAAGTCTAACAAAGTTGGAGCTTTGAGCTTTGATTGCTCTCTTTGTGAAGTTTAAAATTTAAGTTAAAATGTTCTCTCTAAGGTTTAACATCTAAGCGTTCTTTGTGAGGTTTGAGGTCTGAATCCTCATTGGTCTTTGTGAAGTTTGAAGTCCAAGTATTCATCACTTTTTGTAAAATTTGAGGTTTGAATGTTTAGAATTTTTTGTGAGGTCTATGAAAGTTTGTGAAGGTTTATGAAACACTATGAAGGTTTATGTGGCATTGTGAATGTGAATGTGTGAGGTTGGAAGTTTAAGGTGTGAGTTGTTTAAGTTTTCTAAATGTGGCCTTACGGTATTTTTGCTCCTTCAAAGTTTTGGTGTTCATGACATTGTTGCTATCAATGGTTATTGTTGATGGTTGTTACATTCATTGAAATGTTTTTAAAATTGGAGCGTCTATAGCCTCGATGGAGATTCTAGCAATTTGGTTGACAACAACACTTTTAAGTCAACCATTGATAAGGTAAGTGTTCAAGCTCCTCTCCTAAATTTCATGTGTTTTGGATTTTTTTGCTTTACATTTTCTACTATGTTTTGCACGTGTCCATGAATCTTTTACAACTGAATTGTGAACTTCCACACCTTGCCATGAATTATTTTTTTTGTTGCACTTTTGTTGGTTTTTTTGGGTTAGGTTGTAATTTTTGTTCTACAACCTTGAACAATGGCTAAAGATGATGATGTGTAACTGGTTGGGTCCATTGGTGGTATTAATGGAACACCACCAACATCAAATGTTCAAAACATGCATATACATGGCTATGTTGGTGTTAGTTCTACTCATGTTACCTTAGATCCTATTGTTGTTTTTGTTATTTCAAATTATGCTAATGTTGCCTCAAATTCTACTAAGGTTGAAATGTAACAGCTTGCAGTTATATAAGTGTAAGCTATAGCTTGGAAACCACGCAATTGAACTTCAATTTGTTGGGGTTTTTTTGGTTGTAAATGATAACTTGTGGATCTTGAAAAGTCACAAATGTTGCAATATATTATTTGTAAAACAAAGCAAGTTAGTGCTTTTGTTTTGTGCCAATGATCTACTTTATGAAAAGGCCTTATCAAATATGGTAAGATTAATGGGATCACTCCCATGATGACCCATGTTGAATTTGCGCATCCAAAGTTGGTTGTTTACATAAAGTTGGCCATTGTCGAGGAACTTGTTACTACTATTGCAAGTCATCATCAATAGCTTGGAAAGAAGTGGTCTCGGCCATTTGGGTGTGTAAACACATCATATTTTAGTGCTAAAAATCCTTACAAAAAATCTAATAAGGCACAATAGCAGTTTCTTAAAGACCAGGTCTTGTATACTTCCTTTGTTTGTTTGTTGTTTTTCCTTTTCGTGTTACTTTTTTATAAGAAATGTTGCTTGTAATGGTCGTAAAAACCATGCAATTACATGTGTTGCTAGGACTTGCTAAGGTAACAACATTGTCAACTAGTTTTGATCTCTAGATGTCCAAAGGCAACGTGGACACCTTTTCCTTGGTATTCAATTACTTGAGTGAATCTTGGATGCCCCAACATGTTACCGTTGGTTTATTTGAGGTTCATGAAATCATAAAGCTTTCCATGGTTGGTCGGCTATGTCATTACTTGAAAAGTATGATTTAATCCATTCTATGATTGCCTTTGTGAAAGATGAAGGTAACAACTTGATATCTATGGCAAAATTGTTCACTATGTCCCATTGTCAATTGTTGCCCTTTGAAACTTTAGCGGGTTTATGAAGGTACATGTTTTGGTCACATTATGTCTAAAATTTGCTAGTATGCTACTAATGATGAAAAGGTGATTGCAAGTTTGAAACATATCAATGTGAAAGTTGCTCGAAGCAACTTACAAAAGACAATCACATGGACAAAAAAGTCAAATAAGGAAAGGCATCAATGGGAATTAGCATGTGTTGAGAGGGGGTTACGATTTTGGAAATTGAAAACCCCAATGAATACAAGATTTGCTAGTAAGGTGACCATGGTGAAAGAGGTATTGGAATTCAAAAAGGCACTTCTTTTGTGTTATGGGCAATAAAAAATAATTGTTTTACAACAAAAGGTTCCTAAGGTTGAGGTATGGGCAATTATAAAAGCACTCACATCTGTTTTGAACAAAGTTGTCAGTACTTATGTGATGAACCAATCACAAGGGCATTGGCTACTATCTGATGTTTTTAATACATGTATCCATTTGATGTTGACTTTGGAAGCTAAGGTTGGACATGTTATTGATTTTTTGATGTTTTGAATGCATTTGATGTTGAGCTTGTCATCTTTCATAACAACATGTGGCCACACGATTCTCAACTTTTAGCGGTCGGGAATCAAATTGACAATTTGACTCCTAACCTTTCTTTTGGTTATAACTTATGCTTTTAAGTGCCTAAATGGGTCATGCAAGCCCATTTTAAACATCTATGTTTCAAGATCTTCCAATGATATAAATAACTCTTCATTCCAATGGGTTTTGTCCCCTGCAATCGTTTTTTGAAGATTTGGGCGGTTCATCCCTTCACACTTTCTCACACTCTCGAGAGCATGAAATGTGACTCTCGGGCTTCACTCTTGGCCCACACCTTCACAAGCCCTTGCCTTGGTCGCAAGCCCAAGGCTAGGGTTGCAACAAAGATTGCATTGCAGTAGATGCCAAATGCTTAGTGTTTCTATGATTTTTTTAATAAACATTGGTTTTTGTTTCAAAAGTTTTCAAAACACAATATCAGCCTTTTGCTAGGCCTTATTCTTGTAGAGCACCCTATCAAGCTTTAATTCTTCTTTCTGTCCCCACTGTCTCCTTTTGTTTTTTTGGGAGTTGATGTTAGGGTATGTAACTCCTTTGTATTGGTGCCCAAATTTCTTGATGTGAAGTTTTATTCGAAACATTCGTCTATTTCAACCCTTCATTTTTTAGAATGCGATTTGAATGTAGAAACCTTGGCAAGTAAATATGTTCGGAGATGAAACATATTATACCACAAAAGCACGCCAATGAAAACATGTTAAAACATGGCGATGAACACCATTGAAACATGGCTATTAAAAATCGCTAACTTTTACTTTAGGTTTGCCAACTATGAAAGTTGAAACATGATCATGTTTATGAATAAATGATGAAAATTTTGTAGATGTGTTTCAAAACATGATAGTTGTTGAGTTATGTAATTTGCCACTAAAACATAAACTTACCTATTAGTATTGTAACATGTTTATTTGGAACTGTTAGAATGTTGGAACATGGAATCTGATTTAATTTGGAATGATGATTGAAATATGATATTTTTATTGGAAAAGTATGAAACTTTTGGAATTTTGGGGACATAAAAAAATTCATTATATTGAAACATGTTTCACATGAATTGATTCAAGTTACTTTTCAATTGAACATTAGAAATTAGATTAATACTTTATGAGTGCTTTACAATTGTTAATTAAATCTTGTCGAAACTTAAGGAAACATTATAATGTTGTTTATTCAAATAGAAAAGGTGTGATCCAATACCATTGTTTTGTGATTTCTCCCAAGTGATAAACTTCAGCAAAATGAGGTGTTTGAAAATTCACTATGGCTTTGAAACTTGTTTGATTGCTTGGCTTCCATGTTTCGTGAGACATTTTTTATGGATAACAACAAATTCATCTTGAATTTCGTCACGAATCTCCAAGGGTGGGGTTATTGTGCTTATGTTCAAACGTTTGTAATGCCTATAAATCTAATGTAGTTGAAGGGTGACTTTTCTTTGGTTTCAATAATGCTTTTGCTTTTGCCTTATATTCCAAAATGTTTCCACCTTTTGCAAGATGCACACCTTCCACTACATTTCTTAATGGTGGGTACAACTTCAATTTGAGAGGATTCCCTTCGAAATCCACAACTTTGTCACACCCCTTCTTATGGTGCTCATTGATATTCATCTTCAAGTTTTTCTTGTAGTGATAATAAACACAAATAATTTCCTTGTCCTTTTAGCAATAACTATGGCACTCCTTAAATAATTACAGCCACTCTTCACGAGTGTAAGTCTCCATGAAAATTGTTTTGTCTATTTTCACATTTTCTATTATCATGTCCATTGTTTCATTCTCCATGTTTCCTCTCTTCTATCATGACTGATTCAACTTCTACTAATGCTAAGAACAATGGAAGACTAGAAAAAAGGAGCGCTATGCGTGGATTGCCTTATTCTAAAGTTGGAAGAAGAAAAAAACTCACAGTTTTAAGAAAACCAATAAATGATACAAATAAACTAAACCCTAATTGAACCAAAACCTAGGTGTGCATGTTTGTTCATTATGATGATTGACATGCGATGCATCTTGCTTGTAATCAATTCCTACCTAAACTTTAAAACCTATTCCATGACTTTCATTAATTGTATTGATAGAGTAGTTCGATGAAAGTTAGACGAAGTGTCAAAAAGTTGAAAAAGGTCTAAAGCACCATGGATGGGGATTGCATGGGGGAACATGGAAGATGGGCACATGGAGTTGAAACATAGCTCCCAAAACTTTACACATTTCAATGGGGATATGTTTTGAAGGCTTGGGCTATTCAAACATTAAAACGCATGTTGGGCCGCTCGTTGAAACTTGACATGTTTCGGTGGGTGGTAGGTTTTGAGGTTCATAATTTTAAAAAGGTGCACAATTTTCGATTGGCCAAAATTGGCGCCAAGTCGCCATTGAAACATGACATGTTTCCGTGTCGATTTGTTCCAAGGCCCACGCTGCTTGTGGAAACTTGTGCCGAGCCACCTTGAAACGAGTGATGCATTTTCGATTTGTCATTGAAATAACATTGAGGGGCAACCCCATCTAATTAATATAATGAATAATAGGAGAGGTGAAAATTTTAGCCTTGCCATTAGCTTAGGCCAAATGTTGTGACCAACAATTTTGGAAGTAGAAATTTCATGCGACCAATGAGAAGGCTTAGCATGCACTCATGATGGGCCTTGTTTTTTTTCTGGGGGGGGGGGGGGGGGGGGGGGGGGCATGAATTTTTTTGTTTTTTTTGTTAAATTAGGACAAGGGAAAGTACATTACTCCAAATAACAAA
>Ga0116228_10002997_pt1 | contig 14782 bp, 14 predicted proteins | sample S1TSphfallax_2_FD_89694 | JGI IMG/M metagenome (GOLD analysis project Ga0116228, IMG submission 89694) | Host-associated microbial communities from peat moss isolated from Minnesota, USA - S1T2_Fc - Sphagnum fallax MG | ecosystem: Host-associated > Plants > Peat moss > Unclassified | place...
AAAAAAGGGCTGATAGGTGTCAACTTTTGAACATGGGTCCCAAGCCTTGTCCTGGTATTGGAGGATTTTCAGGTACTTTGTATAGGATAACTTGCTCAAAGTGGGGCGGTCCCAAAGTAAGAGGCCCATTGTGTGTGGGCTTATTTAGAGCATCTCCACCAAAGGTGAGTATGTGACGCTTAGTATAATACACTCTTGGACAAGGTGGCATACAAGAGTTGGTATCTATAAGCTTAGTATAATACACTCTTGGACAAGATGGCGTACAAGAGTTGGTATTCTATAAGCTTACTATAATACACAATTCGACAAGATGGCATACGAGAGTTGGTATTCTATAAGCTTTACTATGATACACTCTTGGACAAGATGGAGTACGAGAGTTGGTATTCTATAAGCTTACTATAACACACTCTTTGACAAGATGGGGGGGTATGAGAGTCGGTATTCTATATTCTTAGTATAATACAATCTTTCTACAATACACGCTTGGACAAGACGATGTAGGAGAGTTGGTATTCTACACGCTTTAGTATTCTACAATATTGGTATTCTACACTCTTCCATACAAGACGACGACGTACTAGAGCAATCGAGCAAGCGAGCCGCCTTCCTCTCTTCTCTCTCCCTCTCTTTCACGTGCCGTAGAAGCAACGACACAAGAGGTCCTGATTGATCTCGCTCGCGGCTGACTATTTTTCTTGCAACCGTTTCTCGGAGAATTGGGTTTGTCCTCCTCTTCTTTGCGTGCTGTTGAAATTGTATTGGAGATTGCTGCTGCTGCTGCTGCTGCTTCTCATCCCAAGACATTCTGAAAATCGACAAAAGCCTTGAGCTGATCATCTGATCTAGATTCAGTTGGTAATTGTTTGTCAGACTGTTTTTCGTTTCTCTTCCATAGACTTTGGAGATAGATACATGTGTGCATCTATATATTTGTTGTAGAGAAATGGAATTATTGGGATCAAGTCCTTTCTCATTGCTCACTTCTCGTGTCACAATATCTTTTTTGTTGTTGTTCTGCGTTTTGGCTTCTTATTTTTCTTCTTCCACCACTCTCTCAGTTGCTTCCACCAAACTCTTGCCCGGTTTTCACACATTGCCAGAGATTGCAGCTGTTGATGATTTTCTGGAATTGGGTAGTCCCAGGGATTCGCCTCTGAGAAAGAACAAGAAGTATGGGAAGAAAGAAGTAGAACTAGGAAGAGATGGTCGTCCAGTATGTGAGGTGACTAAGTTTGGAGCTGCAGGAACTGGAGAAAAGTACGAGACTTCTGCCATTCAAGCTGCCATTGATGCTTGCGCTGACTTCCAAGGCGGAGGAGTGGTGTACTTCGCACCGGGGAATTTTCTCACAGGGACTGTTTTCTTGAGGAGCAACATAACATTGTGGATTGACGAAGGAGCCACCATCCTTGGCAGTCCGTTGCAATCCCATTTCCCACTTTCAAGCTCCCAGTGGTACACAATCCTTGCACAAGATGTGGAGAATGTTGGGGTCACCGGTGGAGGAGTGGTGTCAGGACAGGGATTGAAGTTTGTGGTGCAGTTTCAAGAGAGGAAGAATGTGATGGTGAGTTGGAATTCCACAGATGCTTGTCTTGGTGATGAATGCCGACCTCGGCTGATTGGCTTTGTCAATTGCAAGAATGTCCATATCTGGAATTTGGTGCTTCAAGATCCTGCTTACTGGTGGTAGGTCCCCCATTGCCTCTCTCTGTCTCTTGTCTCTTTTTCCTGCTGTTGACTGTCCAGATTGTGACCGAATTTGCTGTCAACCCATTCCTCTTTTCTACCCTCAGATTGTCCCTTGAAAACCCCAAGATCAGGTGTGATGTGGATTGTAGTGATGATCCATTTTCTTTGTTTTTCCTCCAAGGACTAGTGAGGAGGGAATCCTTCAATGACCTAAGAGCATCTCCACCCCTGCTCAGTATGTGGCTCTGTAACAGTATTTCTCACATCCAAGATTAGTTTTTTTTTCCCCCAACCCCACCCATAGAACTGAAACTGGGACTGCAAAATGTGGGAGACTACTACCAGCAACTCACCTGGACCAATCAAACCATCTAGCCAATCAACAGCAGGCCTTAGTCTTTGCTGTGCCTTTTGCCAGCCTCAGCATCTTGTGAAAAAATGCTGGGCCCAAAACCATTTTGTTGAGCCAAACTGGCATGTTTTGACTTTTCTTCATTCAAAATTTTGCTGTACTGTGCACCAGTGGGGTGGTTGCTCTAAGGATTGTGACCCATGTTTTGGATCTTTGCAGTTTGCATATTCTGAATTCAGATAGGGTCTCCATACATGATCTGAACATTTACGGTGATTTCAACACGCCAAATACCGATGGCATTGACATCGAATCCTCCAACAACACTGTGATCAAGGATTGTCACATCGATACTGGGGATGATGCCATTTGCCCCAAGACAAATGCAGATGGGCCCTTACACAACCTGACCGTCACAGATTGCTGGATACGCACAAAGTCATGTGCAGTCAAGCTCGGAAGTGGAACATATGCTGACTTCCATTCTCTGCACTTTGAGAGACTCACCATTGTTGATTCTCACAGAGGACTTGGCTTGCAACTCCGTGATTCAGGTACTCTGAATCTTCTTTTCCTCATATGTTCCACCAAACCTCTCTTGCAATCATGATGTTGTTCTTCAATGATGTTTTCCAATCTTTCTTTCTTTCTTGCTGGGGTTGATAGATTAGTACACTTGTGATACAAAATCTATCAATCTTGCAAGCTTTGATTTCATCACAAAATTGATGACATTGAAGCTTTCAAGTTGTTTTTTCTTTTGGGTTTTTTTCTCTTGAATTGTGAGCATGTGTCAGGTCAAAGACTGAGAAAAACCATCTCCCTGCTAAAAACTAGTGGTGTTGCACCTTCTTCACCAAACAGGGAGCATTGACAATGTCAGTTTCGTCAACATCAAGATGAGCACACAGTATTATGATCCATCTTGGTGGGGACGTGCGGAGCCAATCTACATAACTGCATGTCCTCGATCTGCCTCCACCAAAGTTGGATCTATAAGCAATGTGCGCTTCATCAACATAAGTGCAATTTCAGAGAATGGCATGTTCATCACAGGCTCAAAAGAAAGCTTATTACAAGGGTTGACCTTCCAAAATGTGAGCTTGAGTATGAAGAGATCAACCAACTTCCAAGGTGGGATGCAGGATTACCGACCTGGCTGTCAGGGCCTGATCGAGCACTCTACCTCTGGAGTTTTCATGGCATTTGTTCAGGATGTCAACATGGACAATGTGATACTTGACTGGCAAGAAAACAATCTATCTGACTGGGGTCTTCCTCTTGATTTCTTCCACTCTTCTGTCAACAAAATTAGCTTGCGGGGATTCAGTTCTTCATACCCAGATCCATCATCATCACTTTGATACATGAAGAAGAGCTGTTACTCAATGTCTTGAGAATTCTTTCTCCCATGGCAATGATGCTGCTTGACGATGTTTGCTACTCTGGCTGTCAAGGCCTGGTTCATGAGCACTGTGCCTCTGGAGTTTTCATGGCAACATTTGTTCAGGATGTGAGACTTGACTGATGAGAAAGCAAATCTCTGTCTGAGAAGGACCTTCCTCTTGATTTCTTCCACTCTTCTGTCAACAAAACTTGCTTGCGGTTATCCAATTCTTTGTATCCAGGACATAATCAAATCGATACTGTTACTTACGTCTGTAAGAATTCTGCCATGGCAATGATGCTGGTCAATGTTTTCCACCATGCAAGGGACTTTGAGGTGCATCATCTTCCGACAAGTTGCTTAAAGCATGAGTCTGGCATCATGGGCGTCACAATCCAACATGTCGAACAAGACTTGTACAACTCATGTCCTTGTGTTGGTCTTGAGGTGTGCAACTCATGTCCTCAATTTGATGTCCTTGAGGTGTCTCAGAGTACCAACTTCAAAGACATGACATCAAAGATTGGGCAAACCATTTAGAATATCCAACAACTCCAACTTAGCAAAATCAAGATGCTTGTTATCAAGAATTAGCCATCAATTTGGAAAATTTAGTTGTATGAATAAGGACAGAATTAAAGAATTTTGTTGTAGCACAAAAAACATTGGATTAATGACTTGTGACCTTGCTTTGGTCTCAAGGTGTAACTCAAGTCCACCCTTTGAACTTGAGGTTTCCTGGGAAACCAATTTTTAAAATGTGACATTAAAGATTGGGTGAATGTTTAGATTTTTTAACAAGTCCAACTTACTTGGAGTTATTGGATTAAGATGCTTATTCAAAATCAACTATCAATTTGGAAAATCAGTTGTATAAACAAGGGCAAGATTAAAGAAATTTTGTTATAGCTTTTTTGCTCAAAGATTTCTTCTTTCAAATTCTCAGTACGTTCCCACCATATTCTCAATGCAGAAAAGGGATCAATTTACAGTAGGTATGTTGGAGAGTCGAATGCAGATCTTTCCCGAGGCAAGAGGTCCTAAATTCAAGTCATGCGCCTATGTCTTTTTGGCTAATCCTTAGCTTAGCGTAGCTCAAATCCATTATCAGTCAAAATACATCCACATCATAAATCATGGATAGAGTTTTGGAAGCCCAAAGACAAAACAACAACAGCTGCAAATACACACAATGCTAGATGCAAAGGTGCGTGGATGAAACATCAACTATCACTAACCCAAACTTTATGCTCTTTGGAATTTTTCAGATTGTGAGTTTGAAATGGGTAAAGAGTTTTGATAATTGAAGCAACATGTGTTCCTATCAAGTTCCCAATGAGTTCTCAACATGTTCCCCCATATGTTCCTAATAACACCTCATTTTGTCCCATATGTTTTGCGCAAGGGTCTCATCTTGATGACTCAATATTGTGAATTACATGTTTTTATGTTTGGAGTGAATACTTCTATAGTGGGGATGTGGTGTGAAGTGAGGTTGGATGAAGAAATTTGAACAATTGTGGATGATGGAGGTAAGAGTGATGAAGTTAGGATTTAAGAAATGATAGAGCTTTGTCTCTTAATCTTTGTGTTGATTGTTCATTTACTCATCATGAACGAGTGTGAATGTCCAATTGTAAAAAGAGCATGATGGAGTTGCAACAAGACTTTGGCACAATGATGGTGAGCATTGTGAATGTGTGGCACTTTGTGAACATGTTCTTTTGAATTTTGGCAATAAGAATCTATGTGAAGCTTGTGGTTTATTCGCTCATTTATGAGATTCATTGCAGAGCTTGGCGGGTGTTTGAGGATGATGGAAGATAAGAAGTTGCTTGATGGATGATAGGAAGGCAATTCTTTTGGTGAAGAAAGCTAAGTCATGTTGTTTTATAGTTAATAGACAGTAGAGTTGGACTTTCTATGGAGACTACTTTTGTCCAAGATTGATTCATCTTATTGTCACTTACTTGAGAGAATTGTGGAAAGGGTCTATTAAGGGAAAGAATTTTTAGAGAAGGGTTGGGATTCTTGGGCAAAGTTGTTTGGAAGATGTTGGCAAATCAAGTGAAGTGAATTGGCATTGTTGTGAGTTTGATTTGGAATCTCTACATATTCAAATTGGGTTTGGAGTCTCTGCAACTTTCAACAGCTGAAGTATAATTTGCAGTCAAGGGAAATGGATTTGTGTTCACAAGCATGGGAAAGCATAAGAGGTTATATTTGCTCATTTGACAACCATTCTCTTTCTTAAAAATCAAAAAATTGAAAAATTGCCCGAAGGCAATAAAAGATACTTAAAAGACAATTTTTTATTATAGGGGTTTAGGGTTATGGGGTTAGTCTAGAGTTAGGTAGTAGACAATCCATATTTATTAGATGAAATTGCATCCCAATGTAGGTGCATCCAAAAGCACTTTGTTTGGCCCATTTTGATGGGCCTTCTTTTTTATGCTTCCCTTAGACATGTTTTCACTACCAATGCAAAGGCTTGGGATTAGCTCCCTTTAGCTTCAATATATACATTTCAAGCCCACACTTCTTGAGCAAAGGATATGGGACAAACTATGGTGCTATTGGGAATATCTTGAGTGCACATTGCTCACCTCATTGTTTGAATGGAATAAATTTGATCACCGATTTGAGAGAACCCTTGGAGGTAACTAATTGTTTTTACATTTGCGAGAGCCAATAACTTTGAGAACCAACTAAAATTTTAAATGTAAAAATCTTAATACCATGGCAGGTTCTCACAAAACCTTTTTCAATTTTTTTTGGTCTTTTTTGTATTTTTGTGACAATTGAACCGATTCTTACAACTCTATGTGAAGACTGGAACTAGGGGATCTCATAAAAAAAGTAAGAGCTGCCCAATATAGCGGATTTGACATTAATTAGTAACATATTTGTAGAAAATTTGTCAAAAATGTAGAAAATTAGCAAAATTTTGCTCTGTAGCTAAAATGTGTGTTGAATGTAATGAAATTTTCTCCCAAAAAATGTGTTCTCAAATAATTTGGCAGTTTTTTTTTAAAAAAATTTATAAAACTTTTAAGTGACTGAATCCCTATTCCTTATTTATTTTTGAGGTCTGAATTTTGCAAAATTTTGCCCCAAAAGAAATGAGTGATTGAAAACAAGTAAATGAAAAATTACATAGTAAATTCCAGCAATCAAAGGCACATGCAAATCAAATGCTCAAAACTAACTAACCAACCAACATAAGTAGCCCTATCAAAGGAAAAAAATTTAAAATTCTGCCCGTGCTTTACACAGCATTTCACCTTCGGAATAGGTCATTCTAGGATGCATTCTGCACCCTAGCCTAGTAAGCCTTTTAAGTCCGGGCATAGTAGAGTGGGGTGGTAGGCTTGACCCAAGAGGGAGTTTTTGGTGTCCAGACTCTCCCCCTCCTGGGTCCTGCCTAGTGTCACTTTCCTGGCAGAATTGGCCCACCAGGGGCACTTCTCTAGTACGTAATAACCTTGGGAGGGTGTAGATTCCATTTCGGAAATGCCCTCCGTTGCGGTGGGTCTGTACAGTGGGCCCTCCCAACATGTATGGAGGGAAATTATATTCAGATTAATTATAGAGTGTAGTAGCTTAAGGGATTTTGGCCCCTAGGTAATATTAGGTCTATTTAGGGTTTACATGGGGTAAAGGCTTGGGAGTAGGCCATCGATGCTTGCTCCCCAAGGCTTGTACCCTACACAAAAACACACGGAGATATTATGCAATAGATGCCCATAAGTTCAAGCAAGGTCACCTTACGCCACCTTGAACAATTAGGTTTAAGCTGATTATAATCACCAAGTTTGCAAATTGTAAATCCATGAAGTTCTCTCTCATATCTAATGTCCATTCTATTATTCTTCTCTCTTTTTGTACTATGGAAAGGTCAAGCACCTGCCCGTAATGTAGGGTTAAGGCGCCAATAAGCCCGGTGTGTTACACAACATAATGGGCAAGTGCAAGACCATTCCATGACACTGAGGTTAGTAGGGGTGGCAGATTCAACAATTTTTTATTAAAAAAAAACCATGTTCAACAGACCTGTTTTTTGGTCACTACTATTACAAGTGTAAGAAGCTATCATCAGAACATTATGTCATGTAATATGCTCAAAAAATGAAACACTCGTTCTAGCAAACCTTTTATGACATTTTTTTCAAAATGGCCCATCTCTTCTTCTTCTTCTTCTTTTATGACATTTTTCTTTGCGATACTTAATTGCTATCACGTACAGGATTACAAATGGATTAAAATAATTTGCGCCAATGCTTTACACAACGTAATGCCCTTGGGGCAAGGCATTCCTCCGAATAAGCACTCCATGACCCAGAGGGGTGCTTCTTTCAGGAACACCTCGCTTCAAAGGGCGTTAGCATTACCCTCAACCCTCGAAGTTCTGCAGATGAAAGTTGAAAAGAGAAGTGGTGAAGAACAAGATAAACCCTCTTAAGAGAAAAAAAAAGAGTTGTAAGTAAAGAAGTAAAGAGGAGAGGGAAGTTGGGGGGGAAAGATTGGTGTGTAGTGTGTATCTATAGGTAAGGAGGTAAGTACTAAGTACAAAACCCTAAAGAGGTAGGTAGGTAAATGAAGTCTTCATATATATATATACAAGTGTGGCCTTTGCCATTGTCCCAAGTGTTACCACATCCTCAACTGATTTTTCCTAGCAAAACCTGATTTTTTGGAATTTATTTGAATTTTTCAGCGGCAGAAATCACTTTAAAAAAACAATATCTCCCACATTCTGAATCCAAATCTTACAAACTAAATTCCATTAAATCCTGCTCATTGAGATCTTTCCAGCAACACCAAAGGCACATTCCAATTCCTCCAAAATTTTCAGCCATGCTTGAATTGAAGGATAAGCCTTCAAAGTGTCACCACATTCTCAACTGATTTTTCTTTCCAAAACCTCTGGTTTTTTGGAATTTATTTGAATTTTCAGTGGCAGAAAATCACTTTAAAATCAATATCTCCCACATTCTGAATCCAAAACTTACCAAGTAAATTCCATTAAATCCAGCTGCTCATCAAGATCTTTCCAACAACACCAAAGGCACGTTCCAATGCCTCTGAAATTTTCAGCAACAATTTAATTTAATTTTCAGTGAAGAAATCATTCAATATTCAAGAACTTTTGCATCACAAGTCCAAACACCATGGAACCAAGCCTATGAACCCCTCCCCCCCCCCTCGAGAGCTTTTCAATGAGACCAAGAATACAATCTGAATCGTCCCGATTCGGTGGATCTCATTAGTACAAAACAAAACAAAACAAACAAACAAACAACCTTCCTTCATAGATAGATGTACAAACATACACTTTATTTTGTTATGGAGATGGTCATAATATGATGACCATCATCAAATCTAGTTTTTGAGTTTGTTGTGAGATTATAGAGAAACATGGTCATAATAAATAATTACCCTCAAGAAGCCACTAGGTGTGAATAGGTATCCCAACCCAACCCAACCCAACCCATGAGCATCCTCTAATTGCACTAGGCTCCTCCTTCAAGGTTGTTATGTTATCATGAAGACAAACATATGTAGATTCCGAGCTTTACTAGGAAATGGTGAGGGTTCTTACACCTACTCCTTAAGAGTGAGAGGGATCTTACACCTACTCCTTAAGAGTGAGAGAGATCTTACGCCTACTTAAGGATCGAGATTTTTTTTAATGGGCAGGTGCTTGGCACACACATTTTTCTACCCCAACATTAGTTGCACAAATATGATATTATTTTTTTTACAGAATTATTTTAATTTTAAATAGCCATATTTGAAAATAATAATATTTTATAAAGTAATAGGGCTATGGAAAATCCTGTGCATGGCCATTCTTTCTGCCCGGATCTATCTGCCCGTCTTGAAATTTTCTCAGAGTGGAAAGGAATACCCCAACACTGGTTTTCTAAGACCCCTTGGCGTGTAGTTACTAGTTAGTTACTACTACTAGTTCCTAGTGTGTACTGTGTACTTTGGTTGGTTATGGAAAATCCCGGGCAAGGCCATTCTGCCCGGATCTATCTGCCCATTTTGAAGTTTTCTCAAAGTCGAAGAAAAATCCAAACCCTGATTTTTATAAGACCCCCGGTAGTGTGCACTTTGCTTGATTTTGGAAAATCTAGGGCATGTCTATTCTGCCCGATTTATCTGCCCATCCAGAAAATTTCTCGCGGTCAAAGAAAAACCCAAAGCTGATTTTCCAAGACCATTGGTGTGTGTACTGTGTACTTGGCTTGCTGTCTAGAAAATCCAAGGCATGGCAGTTCTGCCCAGACCTATCTGCCCGTGATGAAAATATTTCTCCCTTTAAGAAAAACCTAACTGTGATTTTATAAGACCATAAGTGTATGGTGTGTACTTTGTATGCTTATGGAAAATCCCGGGGATGACCTTTCTGCCCGGATCTATCTGCCCGTGATGAAACAAATTCTCACTGAAAGAAAGAACCCAACGCTGATTTTCTAAGACCCTAAGTGTGTAGCCTAGTGTGTGTACTTTGCATGCTTATGGAAAATCCCGGGCATGTCCAGTCTGCCCGTATATATCTGCCCGTGATGAATTTGTTTCTCACTGTAACAAAAACCCAACGCTGATTTTCTAAGGCCCTAGTGTGCAATGTGTACTTTGCATGCTTATGGAAAATCCCGGGCATGTCCATTCTGCCCGTATCTATCTGCCCGATATAAAGTTTTCTCAGACCCTTTGGTGTGTGCTCTGCTGCTTGCTTGCCTGCTTGCGCTTGGCCTTGCTTCCGCGAGAGAGAGAGAGAAGAGAGAGACGGGGAGGGGGGGGGGAAGTGGGGGGAAAGAGGGAAAGGAGAGAGATGTGTGTGTACGTGGTGAAGTTTTGGAGCTTGCAAGGTAGCCATATCCATCGTTTCCTGCTGCCAAGCCCAAGGGTTTGAACCCACAAGTCTTCTTTCTCATCTCAGAGAGAGAAAGAAAGAGTGTTTTGTGGTTTCTCTCAAAAGGCTTGGAACCACGAACGTTGAGACTCGGTGCTAGGACTGAGAAGGGCAACAACAACAAGAAAGAAAGAAGAAGAAGAAAAAAGAAGGCGGCATGGTGGGTGGGTGATGAAGCAAGGGTAAAAACAAAAGGGGCATGTTGTTGTGCGAGAATACTTTCTGGAAAAGGAGCTTGATGTGACACCATTTTTTCTTATGTGTTTTTTCATGGTGTCTCTCTACTTGGATGTTGTTGGCAATCGAGCGTCCCGCGACTCCTTGTTGATAGAGGAGAATCTGAGGTTGTGGTTGGTAGTAGCTGAGTGAGAGTCTTTGCCAGGAGGAAGAGGAGGAGGAGAGGGCGGATCAGAAGAATGGTTGTGGTGTTCGGTGGGGGAGAGTCGTAGGCGAGGAGGAGTAGGGAGGCCCGGGAAGAAAAGGAAAGTGTGGAGGAGAAAGGGGTGGGTGAGGAGAGGTCGTAGTAGTAGACTGGTAGTGAGCATCCTTTTTTGTATGGCTCCTGGAACTGTGAAGATGGAGGTTCCTGAATCGCCAATGAGGGACGGAGGGGATACACCGTCAAGCATAGAGTCGTCGGAGGTAGAGTCCTCACTTCTTTCCAAATCTACGGTCACAACAACGTCATCAGGCCGAAAGGCGGCATCTGGTACTGCTGCACCACCTCACAGCAATGTGCATGAGCTGCTGGAGTGTCCCGTGTGCACCAATTCCATGTACCCTCCTATTCATCAGGTACTACTTTGGTCTCTCTTTCTCTCTCTCTTTTGCTTCTGTTTGTTTGTTTCTTTCTTTCCGTTGTCCGCAGCTGCTGGGATTCTTTTTGTTTGTTTGCTTCCTTGCTTGCTTTGGCATCTCTCTCAGCACACAAAAAACACAACCCATCATTCATTTCCCACCCAACCCTAACGAGATGAAGTAATCAGTCATGATGACGGAGAGAGTTGGTACAGCCACCCACTGTTGTACTTGGCCGGAGTCAAGGTCAAGAAACAAACTGTTAGGGACAATGGGTTGACGAGAACAGGTTGAGAAACAAACTGTTAGGGGAAATGGGTCGAGGAGAACCAAGTGCAAGACACCAAGCCTTCCTGCGGCTTCACCAAGTATCCTGAGATCATGTCTTTTGACCTGCAAGAAGATCAGTCATAAGAGACAATTGTGTGTGCAGGGAGGGATGACCTAAAACCTAAGAGTATGTAGTGTCATCTCCTGTCTTGTGCACACAGACCAAGAATTATGCTGCAAGTGGATCTTCAGCCTTTCACCTTTTCTCAGACTTCTCTAGTCCTGTGTGCTCTTATCCTGGATGTTGGGAGCAAGGAGGAGATGTGAAGAGCATGTGCTGCAGAATGAAATGGCACCTATCTCCTTCCTTTCACCTCATGTGTGCCTTGTGCTTGTTTTGGCACTTTGGCTCAATGTTGATCTCATGAGACCCCCATCTCCCAATGGGCAGCTGCACTAGCTGATGAAGTTTGCAGTTCTCATGAACTGGACATTTCTTGACTCTCATGAGAGTTAGTATCTTTAAACTGTATGTCCACATGTGTGTGCCAACATGTTGGCAGGGAACTGCTGATGGGCATTTTGTGCATGAATGCAGCATTGCTTTCTATAGTTGTTGTGAAGACATTTCAAGACCTATTTTCCAGAACGTGGAATATTTTAGATACCTCTCTCAGGAACAATCTGAGCGAACTGTATCAGATGTTAACTAACATGAGAAGAGATTCTGCACACACTGATAAGAGAGGAGGAGTCTGCTATGCAATTTCAAAAGGCATGCATGGAAAGATGGAAGTTGTGAACAGTCTACACTGCAGAAGTTTCTTGTCTGACATAAGACATGACATGGTGATGCCTGCAGTAGATACCTCTTACCCCTGGCAAGATCAAACCATCTCTAGATTTTGGGATGGAACACTTTTTTGTCAGGTATGTGGTTGCAGTGACTGATGGCATTTGTATGGGTGAAGTCACTGACTGTCCTTCTTTTGTACTTGCAGTGCCCTAATGGACATACACTATGTTCCAACTGCAAGTTAAGGGTGCACAATCGCTGCCCTACCTGCAGATACGAGCTTGGCAACATCCGGTGTCTGGCTCTAGAGAAAGTGGCTGAGTCTCTGGAGCTTCCATGTCGATTTCAGAGCCTCGGATGTCCGGATATTTTTCCCTACTATAGTAAACTAAAGCATGAGTCTCAGTGCACCTTTCGGCCCTACAATTGTCCATATGCAGGATCTGAATGCTCAGTAACAGGTGACATTGCATGGCTGGTAGCTCACCTGCGAGATGAACACAAAGTGGACATGCATAATGGCTGCACTTTTAATCATCGCTATGTGAAATCCAATCCTCAGGAGGTTGAGAATGCAACTTGGATGCTGACGGTAAGCCAACACAAGGGTAGAGTGTTGACATTATGAGATTCCACTAGAGGGCATCTCACATTTCAATCTGTTTCTGAAGGCAAAAATCATGAATCTTCTCTCTCAGGCTTCTTTCACAGATGGGTGTTTATGGAGACTTTTTTTATGGCTGAACTTGCTGTTTGGTGGTTATGCAGGTCTTCAATTGCTTTGGGCAGCATTTTTGCCTGCATTTTGAGGCTTTCCAGCTGGGTATGGCACCAGTATACATGGCTTTTCTACGGTTTATGGGGGATGACAATGAGGCCAAAAATTTCAGCTACAGCTTGGAGGTAGGGGCCAATGGACGCAAGTTGATTTGGCAAGGAGTGCCCCGGAGCATTCGTGACAGTCATCGCAAAGTGCGGGACAGCCATGATGGTCTAATTATCCAAAGGAACATGGCCCTATTTTTCTCGGGTGGTGACCGAAAAGAGCTCAAACTTCGAGTTACTGGTCGGATTTGGAAGGAGCAATAAGAGCTTTGTTGTCCTTCCTAAAAGTCTAACAATGTCTAATGATTGTTTTCCTTCCTGGCAATTGATGAAGCGGAGCCTATGGTATAGAAGAAGCATTATGTAGTTGTAGTGCGTGTTGTTTCTGGATGTTTTTACTAAGGTCATTCTGATCCAATGCAAAGCAAGCATTTCTCCAGCCTTGCTTTGTTGCCTACTAGTTTTCTAGTCATAGTTGTAGATACTCCACCAAGTGGTGTATGACCCATAGGTAGATAATAATGACATAACAGCTTTTTTAGCTTTTCTTACATTTTGTTAGCAAATCTTCTATGCACGAAATGGGCACCAGCAAACTCTTTTGGTTCTTGTTCATTTGCATCTTGTAGGACCAAGAACTAGTTCTGGCCTATGCAATGAAGACAAGTTTCTCTAAGTGGCTAAGCTGCTTCTATAAATCCTGCCTGTGGGTGATTGATTAATGGTCTTTTAGGTAGCCAAGTTGCGGACAGCTGATTGGGTAGCCCAGTTGCTGAAAGCTGATGTGGCATCTTCAGGTAGTTGGGTTCTTAAAGACTCCAAGGGAGTTGTCAGAGGTCATCAGGTTTTGAATCTCCAAACATCTAATGCTGACAAAATCATCTCCCCTTTCTTGCAATCCTTTGATTTCTTAACAAAGGTTTAACTAACAGATTTGAAAGCTAGAAACAACATTTTTGTTGACTAAGTTGTATGGAATAAGTAGATCATGTTTATGTACTAGAGAGTGGGCTGTGGATGGTGGATTATGCCAGGTAAGCATCCCCTGGGTGAGCCACTAAGGCAAGACTGAGGTGTGTGCACCTGGCAGAATCTGCCCTTTGCAGCCCACTCTTTGGCATTGAAGGTGGGGAATGCCAGAGACTGCGATGGGAAAGCTGCAGGATGTGACAGCCACAAAATTGGCAAGCTTGGCTGATTCACTGGATTGGCAAGCTTGGCTGATTCACTGGATTGGCAAGCCATAAATTTAACAGAGTCTCTACATAGCTTCAAGAAAGCAAATAATTTCAGAATTGCATTCTTGGGAATGTTTTGTGACCAAGAACATGGTCATCACATTGGATCATGTTTTTGGTCAAGAATCTTTAGACAATTTTGAATGCAATCACTTGATATCCCAGTGAGTGTTAATTATGCACCTTTTTTAGCTAATTTCCACATCCTGATAATTTGTGATTGAGTTTTTTGAAATGCATTATTAATTCTAATTCTTGTCCATTTTTTCTTTGTAAGTTATCCTTATAAGGTTTGGAGATGCTGTTTTTATTTCTTGATATCCTTTAATTCACCAATGTCATGCATCTAGACAAAATCTTTGTTGGCATTGACACAAATACCACACCAAATTGTTGATCAAGAATTAATTATTGTTGGTCCTAAAAGCTTTTCGAAGCTTGATTAATTTTCCAAGAGAAAGAAAGGGCTACAAAGTTTCTGATAAAGCAAACC
>Ga0116228_10002998_pt1 | contig 14778 bp, 9 predicted proteins | sample S1TSphfallax_2_FD_89694 | JGI IMG/M metagenome (GOLD analysis project Ga0116228, IMG submission 89694) | Host-associated microbial communities from peat moss isolated from Minnesota, USA - S1T2_Fc - Sphagnum fallax MG | ecosystem: Host-associated > Plants > Peat moss > Unclassified | place: USA...
CCCCATGTGATGTTCTTTTGTTGTGATTAATTGTGGAATCACATGGGGAACCATGTGATTCCGTTCTTTTTGATTATTTGGGGAACCTTGTGGTGGATAAGTTTTAGGAAGTTTCTTGATTAGTTTCCTTTTGGTTAGTATATAAGGAAGTGTTTTGTGACTTTGAAGGACACCTTCATTTTGTACCAAAGTTATGTTATGAATATAAAGTTTGTGAGAATGGAAGTTTTGGATTTTTAAAAGCTTTTGGTTTTGAATAGTTTTGGTGTTGTTTGTGTGTAGTTCATAGTAAGAGAATGGTGATGCTTACATAAACAATAGAAGAGTGAGAGGATAATTTTACAACCAAGAACATAGATTTCATAACTATGTAGTAATCATACATAGTTTCGATCCTAAACCCATTTGTGTTGTACACGCACATATAAATGGGGCCAACAAAGACCTAGATGAAAAGTGTCGAAAAGGTCCAAAGTAAAAAACCAAGCCCACACAGTTGGAGGTGGAGAGGAAACCAAAAGAATAATTGAAATGCTGGGTGCACCACCTATTGGAAGAGCATGAAATGCATGACAATGCCTTTGGTAATGTGCCATGCCATGCCACGAAAATAACAACCCACATCTAGAACAAGTGATGTTGCTTGGGCCCCACTATGGCCCCTGAGGGATGATGAGGGACCAACCATGCAATGAACACGAAAAACCACATCACGAAGGAAAGAAGGAGGAGGACCTACAGAAGGCAAATAAATAATAAAAAAGAGGAATACAGACCTTGACATTAGAAGGGGACAAAACCCAATATAAGAAGGAAAAACATAAGAAGGATCCGAGAGGAAACGGACGTCATCCTTAACAAGAAATTAATTTATATTAAAAAAAAGGCAGCCCAAAATAGATGTATTGTATTCTACTGCTTTGGATTGATTATATAAGTTGAAAGTATAGAACTTGGGACAGTATGAAACAAGAGGTGTCTTCAGGGAAGTGGCCAAACTTACTGCCTCATCTGGTCCCAAAAACAAACAATAACCCCACTAATTACCATCCAGGGTAGCTATTATGACTACATCTGACACGACCCAGTAATGAATTGAGCCCACAAGGACCTCCAATGGGTGAACTTGTGAGGAGTCACCATGCTCTGAGAATGATGCTTCTACATTGATGTACAACGACTACTCTTGTCCTTTTTGTTCCTCAACAGTACAGAGATTGTTATATGCCAATGACACAGTTCTGATTTCAAAGATAGGAATAATTTCGTTGCCCGGGCCCTAGTGAGATGTTGTGTGGACTTATAAGTCTTGGTGGGCTATTAGAGTTATCAGTAAAGTCACGCGAGTAAGGGGCGAAAATGGCCAGTTTCGGCATAATAGGGCATCGAACGTGTAACCAGATGAAAATTTTACAAAACGAAATAACTGGGATCCAGGCTAGTTTTTCCACCAATTTTGGTGGTAAACTGAGTTTCATCCTGTCTTTCCTTTTACATGAGCGCCTCCACTGCTGCTACATATTATTTCACTGATACTACCTGTACAAATACTATTATTAAATGCTGAATTTTAGCATTTCATACTGAGATTTAATAAAATTTCCTTACTTTGCAGATACCACGGAAAGAGGGGATGGGGGTGAAAGAGGGTGAAGACATGAAGACAGGGTGACTTTAGGGATAACTCTATTAACTTATCTGAGAATTAGAAAAGGATGTTACGGCTAGCATTTGCTTGTGTGGTGAATGAATCAAAGAAGAATTTCATGAGTACCAGGGTTAGATTTTTCGAGATGAATACTACACCCCTCCCCTACCAGTCGCCCCCATGAGCCGGCAACCCTGAAATAACCACCCATAGAGGGCAAAGCTGAGGGGCACATATTCTGAGAACACTCAGCTCAAGGGTGTTAGCTTGGGTAAAGCACAAGCACCAATCTTTTAATTTTTTCTTGTGATACCCTTCAGGTAGATGGGCATTACAAGTGCCGGTTATTATGGGAAAAATTAGAATAAAGAAGTGAGGTTCAGAGAAATGCCCACTGGAATGGGTGTTTTGTTTATAGAAATACGCCACCAATTGCAGAGGGACAATTCCACTTGATAATGTGCCTTCTAGATATACCAAAATAATTGTGATGGTGCTTTATGGCTAGTGACGAGTACACAGGGTTATATCTATCTTCAAATCATTATTTATGTAGGCTTTCACCTTGCATTGTTTAACAACTTTAAGTTACTCTATGTAGGGTAGAGCCCCAAGGTGAGGGGCATTCCCAAAAGAATGGCTTGGGACAAGAAGGTGAGCCAAGACTAGCCCTTTATTATGGGAATGTCCTCAAGGGATGGGTTTTACACATTCTTGAGCATGAGGCTAACATTACCATGACCTTAGACATTCATAGATCATGGGGTGTAGGAGTGGACGGTTTTGTTTTGTTCTTAGGTGGCTTTCCATTGGGTAGTTACACCTTCAACTTTGAAAGGTCAAGGTGCTTTCCATGAGCACAATTTCCCCAAGTTGAAGGTGCAACTATGGGTCCATAATCCAAGTTTTGCAAAACTGAATTGCACATTTGGAGCATGCAAGACAAAAAACGATAAGTCAAACTATTAAAATTGAATGTGCAATTACTCAATGGGAAGTCGCATTACTGCTTAACAGTGAGAAGGATCTTATACCTACTTGTATTTATAGGTGTAAGATTGGATGTGTTAGATCCCTCCCACTCTTAAGGAGTATTGGGAAAACCCTTCTCTTTCCAGGAGGGATGTTTACAGATGTAGGCTGCCCTCCAAATACACTGAGGAAATTTCCCCCAGTGGTTTATGAAATCAGTGGGAATGTCCAAAATGGCTGAATGAGGAGGTACAGCTCTTCATGAGATTTGGCATTCATTTCGATACTTTCATATTTCAGCAAGATGCATCTTTATGACATTTGGAAAAACTTTTCCATACATTAGTATTGCCAGATATGGACCTTTATGACGTTTTTGAACACTTTTCATACATTAATTATTTTTTGTTCTCCTATGTAGCTGAAAGATAGTAAAAGAGGGATGAGGTGAACACCCGTCCAGCCAACAAAAAGTGACTACCTCAAAAAGAAAATTCCTTGCATTACTTTATGAACATTAAAAATGCTTTGGGCCAGGAAAATTAAATCAATTATAAGTTAGGAGATTGTTGATGTGCTTCCAATGTGAGAAGTTGTGAATCGTCTTATGACAAGAAGCCCAAGTCACTCATTATGGTTGTGTCTTCTGTCTTTTATGGTAAAGACGACCTTAGAATTTTTTTGATTCAAAGTTCCAAATTTCTTTTTGATGTGATGAGATAATGAAACTGGAAGTTGGGAACATCACAATGCACATAAATCGTAATACACGGCAGATTCTTTCAGTGTATCTGAGGGGCACATTATGAAGTGGAATCCGTCCTCCACAAATGGTGGACATTTTGACATGCCTTTTTTTCATTTTTCCTGTGATATCCGTATCTGCCAGATATCACAGGAGAAATGAAAACGCTGGTGCTTTACATAGGGTAAACTCCCTTGGAGTGGGGAGTTCATTCTTGTGCCCTCCGAATACACCTAGGAGATTTCTCAAGGCTCTACCTATAAAAGACACCCCCACATGCAAATCATGTTTTTTGGTCAGCCTCCCCTTGAAAGTGGCAACCCCAAAGGTGGCACTAGGTAACAATGATGATGTGTTTGTGGAAACCATAATTATATGTTGATTTACATGTGCATACACAACTACACCTAACACCACCATTTGTCCTTGTTTGTCCCTTTTTTGAACCTTGGATGTTGCTTGAGATTGCATGCCAGAATTTGAATTTGAAAGTAAATCTCACAATTGAGATTGTTTGTGGGGACCTTTTTATTTTCCTAATTTTGTGATTAGCCAAGGTGCGATCATCCACAAGCTGATGTAGCCAAATTTAATTATTAAGTATATATGAAAGGAAATAATTCTTATGTATATTTTCTACCTACTTGAACAATGTATAAAAACCTAGTGATTTAAAAATATTTTTTCTGAATATTTTAATTTTTTTTGGAGATATCGTCTTCAAAAATCATTGAGTTCACAACATTCCAAAATTTTCCAACAGTGCAAAATTGTGCACCATAAAAAAGGGTGAGGACTTTTAGAATGAGCATCAAAATGAATAAAAAATACATTGTGTGTTTAGAGATGGATGGTATGTTCATTTCTGTGTTGCAATTTGTCCCTTTAGATTAATATACATACTCAATTTTTTCCCTTGAGGTGAATCAATTATTTGACACTTGTATAGGGTGAACCCACCTTTGTATGAGAGATGTTCATGAATATAAGGTGCTCTCCATATACACTAGGATATTTCTATGAGTGCTTCACCACATTAAAATGTTCTCCTAGGCATGATCACTGTATACCTTACCCTAAGGTCAATTTCGTCATTAAATAATCCTCAACGAAATAGGGAAATGATTTTTTGTGAAAATATGGAGAGCACTTGTTGAAAATCATCAAAACTATCGTTAGGTTAAACTTTGAACAACTTCCCTACCCAAGTGACAATATCATAATAGATCATGGAAAATTCAATAATTTCAAATTTAGAATTTTTATTTTTATTTTTTTTGTTGAAAAAATGGATTATTTGTTTTGTCAATGTTGAAACTAACCCTACACTAAGGTAGCTAAGAGTGTATCTGTTTGGGCAAGTTTGGGGGCTTGTTATAGTTTATTATTGTTACTATTGCGTTTCTTTGGGTTTACTAATTTTCTCACCTAGGTTAAAACAATGTTTCCTAAGTGATCAAAACTTTGCAAAATTTATTTATGAACACATTTATGATTCAGAAAGTGTTAAAAGGTATAAAAAACAAGGGATAATTTTAATGACATCAAGTTAATACAAATTAGATGTCAAAAACTCTCCATCTTAACAATTGAATGTTTGTTATTTGATCGGCTATGGTGATGGGGGTTGTGTCATGAAGGGGTGAAAGTCGAGAAATATCTAGGCTTATTATATTGCTCAACTTAAGATGGAGAATGCTTGCATCCTTTGCAATGTAATTGAATTTTTTTTACGAACAAAAGTAATCAAGACAAAAAGGATAGGGCCTTATAACTTTTTGAAGTTTCAAATGGCATTCGCACAATTGTGTAAGAACACATTAACATGTTTGTGTAAACATTAAAAATACTTCAATGGCTAAAAGGTGGAATTGATTAGTGGGGTGTCAATCACCATAGTTCCCTTCTTTGGCTTGAGCTACATTGGGAATGACAAATTTTTTAATTGTGCAAGATTGGGGAAATATATTTGCACGTGTTGGGTCAACTATGACAACATAAAATAAGGTGGAAATTTCATCTTTGATGTGCACAATGTCGATTTGTCGATGAGAGGAATTAAATTTGGTTAAGGGAAACACATGTAGTTGTTCTTATCCAATGCATAAAATAACATCTTGCGCAATGTGGCAAAATTGTCAAGAATTGCATCATGGCTCTCTATATGCTTGTTGCCATGGGCGTAACATAAGAAGTGGATACCCATAAGACCAATAAGGTGTGCACATACACATCAAAGTAAGCTTACAATTGAAAGATGTGATAATCCTTATTGTGTCCAAAATGTTGAGGATAAAATTGGGAAGATAATTGAAAGATTGGAAATTTTGATCGAACTATAAGTTAAGTGCATGCTACATGGCCAAAACATGATAAAATTTGAGCATGATGGGTTTCAAATATCCCATTGGATAACATGTTGGAAAGGGTAAGATGGTGCAAACACTTTGAGGTGGAATCTTGAAGAACCATTTGTTGTTTAATGAGTTGTTTTTAAAAAAACATTGTGTTGGGGGGTAGTAGAAGATCACATGATGTTTTGAGATGTTGCTAGAAAGGGAAAATGTTGTTGATTCACACAAAGGCTTCAAGAAGGAATGGACATTAATTGACCATAAAGCTAATAAATATGATTGTAGCTACAAGAATCCAGTTCATTAAATAGGTTATTAGGGTGATGCTGGTTGTGGGTATGAATCCAATGCCACTGAAAATTATTGGGAAAAACGCCTATTCACAAGTTAAAGGTCCTTTAAGGCTATTAAAGGACCTTGGACCTAAAAGATGTTGAAAACACTTGAAGGAAGGAGGAGTCAAAAGAAATGATAAAACCTATGAAAGTGGAAAAGGGAGGTGTGCAATGTAATAAATATGATGGTCATTACATGAAGTAATGAATTAGAATTCCAATAGCTACTTGAACATCGCCTAGTTTAGGAAAAAGGTCAATATGTTAAACATCTTCTAGCATGGCATATTTGATGAAGGATGATGTGAATGATGAGGTGCCCAATGGAAACCTCAAAATTATAATTCCTTCTAATGGGTTGGTAAACTGGGATGGGGTTTCAAAGTTAGGCAATAGGCCAAAGGGGGACCATGTTACACATTTATGAAGTTGGATAAAGACCTATCACATGGAATTTAGTCTAAAAGTGTTCATATGTAGACAATATGATGAAAAGGTGGCTTATGATTTGAGTGTTGTATGCAATGGATGGAAATAAACAAAAGGGGAAATAACTAGTTGTAGAACGTGATGTAGGGGTGAATTAAAAAGAATAGTGCCCCTCCAAGGGGATCACCTTGACAAGTTCCCATGGCAAATGGGATGATCATGAGATCACCATCATGGTTATGATGATTATAAAACATAGAAGATTCAACTGTTTAAAATGTATAAACAAAAGGGGTGAGTTGTATGATGTCCCCACATGTTGCACAAAGTTCTTGAAATATGACCCCTCTTGACATCGAATTGAAAGCATTTGCCACATCCAATTGGAGAACAACCTAATTAGGGTGAAGGTTTAAAGTACAACTAATGCCATGGATTATTGTTTCACATCCACCCTTTGTTGTTACTCCAAATTGGTGTTGGGAAAATGTGTTGCAAAAACATCATAAAATTAGAGGCATAAAGTGTGGCTTGTGAATAAAAAGTACTTTCCACCTAAGGGTTTAGTCATGGCTAAAAGGTGGGCCACCCAAGGACATGTGCAATTTTGATGAGGAATGTGACATAGTGCAATATGAAAACAGAGTTGAAACAACTATGGGAATCCATTTGTAAAATCTTTTAGGTGAAAATAGTCTTGAAGGTGTTCAAAAACCATCTCGAAAGGACCATTTACAAATAAATGGAACATATGTTGGAATTCCAATTTAAAAGAATTAAATGAAAGTTCAAGGTCTTAATATAGTTCATAGTCTTCCAAGAAAAGTGAAAAGAAGCCATTTTATTTAGGACATAAAATGGTGATACTTGAAGTGCTATCAAAGGACGTGGGTGTAAAAGAAATTGGTGCTAAAATGCAAGTTGCTCAAAAGTATTCCCTTGCATGTTTAAAAATTAAATTGTGGAAAAAATGTTTATGAACTAAAAGATTATGTTGGAAGGAAGCATTGAGTTCAAACTTGTTATAATAACTTGGGCATGTAAGAAGAATTATTCATGTAGGTTTTTCCAATCGCTTATGGATCCAAGTTTTCTTACGCCTGGTTGAACCCCTTTGGGAGGGAAAAACAAAACATCACTAGGGTAATAAAAAAATCAAAAACCAAACTACCACATCATAAGGGTCGTACGTCAATTTATTTAGTGAAAATGAGAAGCCACTTATATATCTTATTGTAAAGTCACAAAGATGCAGTTGTATAATCAAGGATGACAAAAGCTTAAATGGAAGGACCCAAGGACATCCAATGTCAAAATCTAAGCCCAAACTACTATAATTAGGGTGGGAGTAAAGGAGGGTATTAAGTTGTGATGGTCACATAGCTTTTGATGAATTGGATGCCCAACAAGAAAATTGGTGACGAATTAACCTTTGAAGGGCAAATTGACATCCACAAATGGGGCAAGAGGCTCTAAATGGAAGTTGCAAGTGTTGGTTGGGGAAATGGGGGTAAGTTGGGAAGTTTAATCATAAATAATTGAAAGGGTTGATAGAGTGGATAGGGAAAAGGTCCTACATGTGCATTATTTGGGGGGATTGGGAAAGTGTTAGGTTGAGGCTTCACATTCACACAAAGTGATAGGGGTCATAGGGGGAGCTAGTGGGTAGTGTGTGGTTTACATGTGAAAGGGGATGGAAAATGGGTTTGTGTTTATGTGTGAAAAGACAAATGAGCAATGTGAATTGTGAGGTTCAATGAAACATGATGAACTAGAGGACATGGGACGTTTTGTGACCATGAGAAAAAAAAGTTTATTAAGAATACAATTATAAAAAATCCCCACTTTTAAAATATTGCATACTTCTACTCAACAATTTAAAACCTTCATAGCCGACCACACAAAGTCAAGTGTATTCTTTCCAACACCCAATAAAAGTAGCACTCAACTTGGACAACAGGAAAAAAACACCTAAACTCAATCCTTTGCTCAAAATGAAATCTTAGGAAACATATGACTGGTCAATGACCAGCCATAGTATAGTTACACGTTCACACTTACAGCACATTTTTGACTCTCTACATTGCAGAAACTAACCAAACAAGTACAAGTGCTTTGATCCACTGGGGATGGTTGGTATGTAGCAAGTTATGAGGTGGGAAAAACTCTGTATTCAAAAACTCAGAAACTTTGGTTTGCAAAAAACTTGAAAACTTTGGAACGTCAATCTGCAAAGAATCTCACCCTGGCAGTGAATATACACCAGACATCTTTGTAAAAATTTACAAGGCGAAATCCTTCCTCACTCACAGAAAGAAAGACTGAGCACATGCAAAAGGCGATTTTTTCTTCCCCTGCTATATTGCAAAGGCGCTGTAATGCTCTGCTACGCTTGGATGCAACCCAGCAAATTGTCTCGTCTGTTGCTGTTTTCTCTGCGTTGTTCGCTAGCTGCAGATACTCCAGCGCAGTGCAAAACTAGAGCACCATAGTGCGATTTTCTCCCTCTCTCAAAACCCTCTCTGGCTTCTCACAAGCTTTGCAATGATGTGACCACTTCCTGATTCCTTTCCTTGTTTTGTTGGAAAAAAAATTTATAACTAGGTGGGATACCTACCCCCTTTTGCTTTGAAAAATGTACTTTCTAGTTGTTAAAAAAAGGAGGACTTCTCTATATGCAAAAATGCACCTCAATTTTATTTTATTCATTTCAGTTTTCTTTAAAATCACTCATGTGCTGTCATTTTTGTTCTCGGTTGTCATTCATGCCCAATATTTTATTCATTAAGAGACAAAAAAATTCCATTTCCAAAAAAGATTTGTTCAGGTTCATATGTTATTAATGAGCAGGGTTTTCTTTTTTCCAATCTTGTGACGCTAAAATATTTGGCAATTTTTTCTCCAAAAAATAGAAAATTTAGCTTTGCCCTAGAGAAACCAAATATTCCCAATTTTTTGGTCCAAAAAGTGACAAAATTTGTCCCCATAAAAATCACTAATAACTACATGTCACGTAATATGAAATTCCAAAAAGATGCGATAAATTATTTATGCCCAAATTTTTACCCCCCAAAAGAAAGAGTTACCCTACTACTACCAACACTAATTACTTCATCTTCAAGAATGTTGAAAATTTCCAAAACGATGCCATAAATCATTTATGCCCAAATTTTTACTCCCCAAAAGAAAGATATCCTTCTACCTTGTCAGCTTCAACGCTAATTACATTATTTTCAGAAATGTTGAAATTTTCAAAAAAATTGTGAAAGAAATATTCTATTTGTCAACATGAAAATTTCAAAACTAATTAATTATTTGACAGACATGTGTGGAAGCTGCCAAGGTACCTATGGTGTGTAAAGGGTAATACCCAGCACAAAAGGGCGGAGTTTTAAAGGGACCCTGGAACTTTAAGGGACCCAAACAGGGGCAAGGAGTTTTATTGGGACCCGTGGAACCTGAAGCGACCCAGACAGGGGCCAAGGGAGTTTTATCGGTCCCCCCTGGAACCTGAAGGGACCCAGACAGGGGCGAGGGAGTTTCATTGGTCACCCCTTGAACCTGAAGGGACCCAGACAGGGGCGAGGGAGTTTCATTGGTCACCCCTTGAACCTGAAGGGACCCAGATAGGGGTGAGGGGTTTCATTGGTCACCCCTGGAACCTCAAGGGACCCAGATAGGGGCCAAGGGCGTTGTACTGGCCCCCCCTGGAACCTGAAGGGACCCAGACAAGGGCCAAGGGAGTTTTATTGGTCCCCCCTGGGACCTGAAGGAACCCAGACAAGGGCAAGGGAATTTTATCGGGGCATATGGAACCTGAAGGTGCCCAGCCAAGGGCCGTTTGTGGGGCCGTCCTGACGGGATGGAGAGAGAGAGTTAGAGAAGCAATGGCGATGGCGGCGCACGCTTACTTGCTGCCTGCAGCAGCACAGCTGTCTCGTTTCCCTGCCATCTTCTGACACGCCTGGAAGCTGCTGTCTGGACTTGACAAGTCTCGAGTCTCGGCTCTACTTACTTAACACTTCCTGCCATTCCCAAGAGCAACGTCTCCCAATGATCCATTTCTGACTACAACACTGGTGTTTAATACGGTTGGAGGGCGATTCCGGCCATTTGATATCGCAGCGGCGCCTTGCTTCTTTCTCCTGTAAGAGACTCCCTTCTTCCTCTTATTCTTCTTGTTCTTCCCTTCTTCTCTCTTGGCTCTCTGAAACGGCCGCCCCGGGAGCTGGTTTCTTCAGGAATTGGTGGAGAGGGGTCGAGGAGGAGGAGGAGCTGTGGAGATCGACATCTCTTCGGTTCGGGTACAATACTTGCTCTTGCGCTGCACGTTCACGTCCTCTGGTTTTCGTGTAAGTGTTCATTTGAGGTGTTCTTTTGCTGGCTTTTAGGAATGTGAAATGTAGCCTCGCAAAACTCTATCTGTCTCTAAGTATCGTCGTTGGCGAGGTGTCTATAGCTGGACTGTATTGCAGTGCGCAATCTAGCAGGCAGGTAGTTCACGAACCTGTTGTTTCTCTCCTTGTCAAATCGATAATAGTTTTTGCGGAAGAGATATCGCTTTAGATGAGTTGAAGTCAGATCTGTTGTTTTGCTGTGGTTCCACATCAGCGGTTGTGAAATATTGCTGCATCGCCTTTGCTACTTTGAAGGTAGTCTGGAGGTTCGTGTGATCATTTTCTTTTCATTTCCCTGTCTCGGCATGACACGTAATCGAGCCGACTTTTCGTTGTCTGTTTCTGCAATCCAGTAGCGAAACTTTTTTCGTTTCATTTAAACGAGCGCTGATAGAGCTCCTTGAAGAATGGCTTGAAAACAGCAGCCGAGGTTTGCCCTGTCCGCTGTAAGTTACACCTTCGACAAAAACTTTTCTCGAGTCTCTCACTGCATCGCTCGAGCGCATATTTCTTCTAACAATCCCAAGTTAAGGTGAGAGGAAGCCGGAGAGTTTCCTTGTCCCTGACGAGCAGTTCTTGACTGAATCCATATACATCGCTGAAGAATGCTGAAGCTTATTGCAAAATAGCGAAGAAGTAGGAACAGTTTCGAAGGATCTGTGTTGGTAGAAGAAGGCCGTAGAAGATCTGGTTATGACCGTTGCGTGGATGTGTGAAACTACTCTTGGTTATGCATTGTGTAGAACAAGCATTGTAGTTGGCGTTGCGAAACCGATAAGCTCAGGTCCTGAGCTGTAAGAACACAACGATGTCTAGAGGTGAGGCAGACTCGCGGAATAATGATGCAGGCCATCCCGTGCGGGCCGCCAAACACAAGGAACGTTTGGAAAAGAGAAGTTGTACTAAATCTGTTTGTACAGTACCAAGTTATACCAGCAGCAATGGTCATGCTGGGAAGAAGCAAGAAGCAGGAGGAATCGTGATGCCGCGCAAGTTCGGGGAGCAGCAAGTCTGCAGAAAAGTTGTAGAAGAATCGTCGGTGAGGAAATTATCGCAGAGGAAAGACGAAGTAGTACAGTGCAGGCTCTACTACACAGATGCTGCGGAGGCTGCTGCTTTCGAACCAGCTACCTGCCAACAGAAGGCGGCGAGAGTATGCTATGGCGCAGAGGACCTGCAGGACAAACAAGTAGTAGCAGGACGCTCTGACATCAATGCTCGTGACTTCATCATGCGGCGCTTCCTCCCAGCTGCGCAAGCTATGGCCACAGAAGCACCGTTAACAGCAGCAACAACAACAACAACAGCGGTGCGGGAGTCGGATTGCATTCCTACCAGTGGAAGAAGATCAATCCCACTGTTGCCCCCGCAGCAGCAGCTGACCGTGCAGCAAGTTGCAAACGATGTGAGGGGGCCGGCTCAGGTACGCCAAGACAGTGAGAACCTGTCTCTGAGGACAAGTTGTGGATTTCCCCTCAAGCTTGGATGGCCACCATTCCGGCATCTCTTAGGGTTCCAGACTTCCAAATCTTCTTCCACAAAGCATCATGCTCCTCCCTCCTCTTCAGAAAAGCTTCCCCATGATCAAAGGAGTTTCAACTCAGATGATTTGTTTTGGTCTGATGAGGTGAAAAAGCTTCCCCCCCACCAGCCAATTGGATGGATTTTTTATCAACAAAAGTGCTTGCAGAGATCTATGCAGAAGATGGAGTCTGATGCCATCATCATCATGCTCTCCTCATTCTTGAATGTTGTTTTTTGCAGGAATCTCTCAACAAAGCAGATGACCCCAAGAAGCCTCAAGAAACTGCACCTGTCACCTTGATCACAGACTTAGACTTAGAGGGATTTCCAGAGCTTAAAACTGCAATAGAAAGTGACACAGTACGAGTTGTAGAGATTAGTGATGGCTCTAAGACAGAAGGCTTTGTGGAGGTGCGAGTTCCCATAACTCGCAAGCATTCGATGCAAACAGTTCATACACCAGATCACAAAGGCTTTTTAGGAATACCAAGAGTCTCTGCACTGAATAGTGACAGTGAAGTCAAGCAAGTTGATCGGCTTGGTGCTCGGCTTTCACACATGATTAGCAAGTCAAACTATACTGAGGCTCATCGTCACACTCAAGCAGCAGGTGACAGTCATGAGAAGGAAGAGTCCACAAATGGGAGCCTGTTGCCAAAGTCGAAGAAAGTTGTAAAAGGATCTGCATTGCTGACTGCACTCAAGCCACCACCCTCTCCCATATCTCCATCTGAATCGTGGCTGTCAACTCGATCCATCCCACAGTTTAGGAGACCTTCTCGAAGGCCACTGGGGAGCTTTATTCCCATCAAACCTCCAGTTCCTCCTGGAAAGAAGCCATCTGCTTCTGAATCCTGCAAGGTGTGCTGTTCTCTACATATGTCTTAGGTGTGGTCAATGCAGCTGCTGGCTTAGTTGATCTGGTACAAGTCCCTTACAATTCTTGAATGAAAAGTAAGAACCATGACACTGAGTGGCCTTCAATTAGAATCTTGATAGTTTCAAGGTCAACAACAGCTTTGAGTCATGAATTGCTGGATCCCCAAAAATCTTGGCATCCATATGTTTTGCAGGATCTTCCTCGGTGTGGGGTCTTACCACCGTCATGCAGCTTGAAGGATCAGTTGCAGCACAGGTAATATATTACATATCTAACACTTTGTTGCCATTGTTTACCATACTTTTCCTCTCTGCAATTCAGGTCTACATGGTTAAGTTTTTTGACAGATAGCAATTGAGCACAGACAAAAGATGATGGCACAAAACCAACCATTGACCAAATCTTATACATCCTCTGATTGCAAGCTTATATTGTGTTTTTACATGAGTCAGATGATTGTTATCTGAAGTAATGATGCCCAAGTCATTCTCTGGACTGTGATGTTGCAAACAACTCTATCTAGTGATCTAGCTGGAGCTGCAGCTGTAAGATTTAAGGTCAATTGAGGTTGCAACAGGTAACAATTGCAGATGGAGGCATTGGTGGAGGTGGTTTTGAATGAGATGGTGGTGGTTGTGTTGCAGGCAGTCAATCAGCCATACTGTGCAAGCTGTGTAATATGGAGTCTACTGCAGCAAATTGCTTCAAAATTAGTCTTTCTATGCTTACATGCCGGAATGAATGCAACATTGGAGAAATTACCATTCAGTTTACAAGTGTCAATAGTGCAAATAGAGGTTCCTACAGTTTCCTTCCAACCTTCTTCTACTTGGTCTTTATGAGCAGGAGAAGTCTGTCAGATCATGATAGTAGTTGGAACTTGGAACCTGCAAGGATTTCTGTACAGGGCTCTCTATTAGAGGTTGTATTTTTCAAATTTTTGATGGCCACTTCCCCCAACCATGCTCTCAGAGGGGGGATCTCAAACTTTCAATTGGTTTTTCCAGAGAAAACAGGCTGATGTGATCATTTGACTGTCGGTTCGTTTTCATGGCACTGTCATTATACCTGGCTTTTCTATTACTGCAGCATTAGTTGTCCATGGGTCAGAGTACCAGTTAAATTCATTGCCCTCTCATAACTGCTAATCATGCAGCAGTTCAGATAAAAGATATGTAGCTGGATGTTCAATTGCTCCCAACAAAGCCTACTAGCCTTTTGTTTTTGCAAACCTGCAAACAGTAACTTTCAGGCACTAAATCGAAATGAGCAACCCGATATATTCAACCCTTGAAACTAAACAAAGCCGACTGTAACATACATATGCATGTTTACATGAATGTCTACTGCAACATGCATGTGTAGTGTGATCGTAATGATTATTATATAGCAAATTAGTGCAGGATCCCATGCAGAAAAGCTTCTATTTGTGCATAGATTTTAGTATCTAGTGTAACACTACATTGAGATGCAAATGCCAAAACAATCAGTACA
>Ga0116228_10003000_pt1 | contig 14777 bp, 4 predicted proteins | sample S1TSphfallax_2_FD_89694 | JGI IMG/M metagenome (GOLD analysis project Ga0116228, IMG submission 89694) | Host-associated microbial communities from peat moss isolated from Minnesota, USA - S1T2_Fc - Sphagnum fallax MG | ecosystem: Host-associated > Plants > Peat moss > Unclassified | place: USA...
TAATTAGAGAGGTGAATAGGTGTGAATAAATCAAAAAGGTGGACTTCACAATCAGTTTGTCCACACTCAATCATGAAATCAAAACAAAAGATGTGTTGGCACCATGTCCAAAGCTCCAGTGGGATCCAATGGGTTGGAGTTTGCACCCATAATTTGCTTTATTACATTGTGATCTAGTGCATTGAGGAAATAGGTATACTAAGCTTCTTCTTAGGGCCAAGAAGTTGCTCCAATAATTTTGCAGGTCATTTTTTTATGCTACTGGGGATTGAGTTAAGGCTCTCCTCATTGCTTTATCCAATGCCAATTTGAAGGGATAAATTATTGCAAGATTGATCAACTATAAGTTGCTATTGGTGGTGGGGTAGTTATGATTTATAGGGCTAATGTGGTTTGCAAAATGGAGCTGTGCTGACCCTGAAAACTTTTTTCTTTTTTTTTCTTTTTTTTGGGTTGTTATGCAGCTTTTGAACTTGGCAAAATAATAATAATAATGTCAGGCCTTTACCCAATGAACTCAACATGCTTTGTAACCTTGTCCTTCATACGTAGTCTTCACATGGAGTGTGCTTTGCAAAATAGACCCAAAATTACAGCCTTCTTGTGGTTGTGTCAGTACGTAAATTTATTATTTTATTTTTTTTTAATTTTTTTCCAGTACATAAATTTTCATTGCAAAGCATGTACTATTATAATTGACTCTTCCCATCTGCCCTCAGAACACATGCACGTGCAATTTTCTTTTTTTTCTTTTTTTTCCTTCTTTTTTTTAATGTGCAATTCTACATTTATTAGTTTTTGAATGTGTAGTGTAGAAACTAGAAACCTCAACAATGAATGAATGAATGAATGAATGTGCATTGTGTACCTACTTATGGCTTTGTTTTTTTGTTTTTTTGAAAAGGAAAAGGGAACAGACAAAAAGCCACAAAAAAGCTGAAATCAAAGAGTCACAAAACTCAACCATTTTTTTATTAAAAGAAAACCTTTGGAGTATCTCCATCTGAGCTTCTTTTTTTTTTATCCCAAAAGAGTCTCCAACTTATGGCTTCAAATTCAAACTTTATTGTCTTTCAAAGGGGGGCTTGAATCCTTCAAACTCATTGCAAAAGAAGGTTTGGAGTCCTTTAATTTGAACTATCACACTATTGATTCAAATGGTATTTCAAATTAGGTTTCTCTTAACCATCAACTTATATTTTATGGGTATTCTAGGGACTCTATTATATGCCACATGAAGTTGAAGGAGGCTACTAGGTATCATTTTATTTGGTTTTGGCAAGCTTTACTATAGGGTAAAGCCCGAGGTTGTGCACTTTATTAGATTAGCAGATTTTTACCCACATTTGTATGATTCTTAAAATGAGGGACATATATATATTTCAATTATCAACTTAGGAATATACCCATTTACCTGCCACTCCTCAAATTTTCAAAGAATTCATTTTTTATATAACCATTATTATCAAAATTAAATTAAATTAAAGAACTGGCTAGAGAACCACCAGTTTTTTTTTGTCAATTCTTTGATGAAAACCATATGTCCTTTAAAGTTTTTGAAATAATCAAAACCAACAATTCTTTAAAACTTCAAAGAATTTTGTGAATGTCCCATGTGAATGTGAAATGTGAATGTGAAATTTTGGAAATTTTATGTTAAAAAATCAATTATTTTAATAAAGAAATCTCTAAAAGTCATTGTATTTCTATACATGGTTCAAGTATGTAACACAAAATATATAAGGATGTTTACTGTTTTTCCCTTCATTTTTAATATTCAAATTTGGCTATATCAACTTATGGAATGATTGCCACCTTGACTAAATCACAAAATTTGAAAAATTAAATTAAAAAAATTGCCTCTTGTAGGTGTAAGGAGCTTCTTCATTTTATTGTTCACAAATATAATGATTGTACAAATCACACCTAATTAAAAACCTACCATCCCAAATTAACTACATTGATCACAATAATAAGTGTGGATACAAAAATAGTGTGGTCCTCACTAAAATGTGTGTACATGATTAAAATGGAAGTTCATTACCGTATTGTTGGGTTTCTCGAATTCTATTAAATTATGCATATCAATTCCTTGTCCATGGAATAAGTCATGCCATTTACAATTGGAATATTTGGACCACACTAATTTTCCATGCACATATCTCTAGTGTGCTCCACACTAATATTTTGTGTAGGAAATTCAAAATGCATGTAAACAAAAGGAAAACAAATTAATGTTATCAATTAATGTACCAAACTAAATATTGTGTGAACACTTTAACTAAGCCCCACTCATACATGAGGAACCACAATTTTTTCCTCTTCATTACAAGAGCATTAAGGAGTCAACTTTTTGAGCAAATCAACATGTCCCCTAATTATCCTCTTTCAGTGTTGATTGGAGACATAGGAATAAACAGTGGTGTTATAATTTGAAGTAGAATGTCATTTTCTAAACATATATAAATATGATTATATTTTGTCTAAAACACCAAACATGAAGACAAATTCCATTATGACCATTCACATGTCAATTGGAAAGGTTTCACAAAGTAGAATGAGGATGAAAGTGGCCACAACAATAGCCAACCTCAATACACAACTGTTGGAGATTACATCTTCTCCCATGCCAATTCCCTCCAAATTTTGGCTTCTTTCATAAAAGTGTCCAATCTTTGGTCTAGACAAGTGTGCAATGTGACAATCCTAATTCTTTTTCACCCAAAGCAAATATTGATGCAATTGTAATGAGGAATATGGACATAAGCTCTAAAAGTAAGGACCTTGATCCAAGTAGGATTTGCAAAGATGTTTTAACATCTCCAATTCCAATGGCTTCCTTACAACAATTGAGAAGTAGAATTTGAAAAACTCACCTCTTTTGGATTTGCTGAAGCTAGGTGTCTTGACACAATAATTTGCTCTACTTACAACTCATGCTCCATATCGACTTGTAAATGTACTATTCCACAATTTAGTTCACTACATTATGAATGAAAAAAATTTGGAAATTTAGATAATTCTATTGGAGGTCAAAACTTAAATCATAGTATTAAAAAATCCTTGTTCATATATTATTCATTTCAACCTAGTTTGATTGTTTAGAAACTTACCTTTCATTACTATAGAAGTGAGGTGCAATTTACTAGCCTAAATCATTATTGGTCTTTAAAAGTGAAATAAGTTGATTGCATTTTACTAGTTTCACCCTGGTGAAGTTATTTCATTATAATATCACTATGTAAACATCATGTCAATATGTAAACATCATGTTTCATTGTTAGTTAACATAATTCATTATTATAATTTATTATAGTAAGTAAATTTATTTCTATGTTTTTTTAAATATTATATTTATGTTATTTTATGATATATTATACATTATTTTTAACTACTTTAGTTATTCTAACTTATATTTTATGTTATTATAAACTATTATAAATTATTGTACCCTAAACTATTATACGTTATTTTACCTTAAGGTATCTTAACTAGTTTATTACAAGTTTTTAAGTTATTTTATATTGAATTATTCAACTAACTTTAAATTATACCTTAGGTTCTTTTATTTTTAATTAATATGCGTTATTTCAAATTATACTTAAAGTTATTCAAGGTCATTATACTTTATGTTAACTACAATAACTTAAAATAATCTAAAATAAAATATAATGACCTAAAGTAAAATTAACTTGAAATACAAAATAATAACCTATGAAAAATAATTTAAGATACCCTACAATATAATAACTACCAATAGCCTATGATATTATAACATAGAATATCCAACAATTATTTTATAATACAATAATCATCAATAATTGTAATATAACATACAATAACCAACAATAACTTATAATACAATAACCATTAATAAAATAACCATCAATAACCATTAATAGCCATTAATATAATAGGCATTAATAACCACTAATATCCACCAATAGAATATTCACCAATGGCCATCAATATAATAACATTAATAACCACCAATATCCACAATAAGTTATTCATTAATAGTCATTAATAGAATAACCACCACTAGCCACTAATATAAATAATAGTAACCATTAGTAAACACCAATAGCCATTAATAAACATCAATATCCACCAATAGCATACCCACCAATAACCATTAATAAACACAAATATCCACCAATAGCATCGGCACTAATAGCCATCAATAAAATAACAACCAATAGCCACCAATAGAATAGCTACTAATAAGCATCAATAGAATAACCACCAATAACCATTAATAGTCATTAATAAAATAACAACCAATAGCCACGAATAGAATAGCTATTAATAAGCATCAATAGAATAAGCATCAATAACCATTAATAAAATAATCACCAATAACCACCAATAACCATTAATATAATAGCCACCAATAATCATTAATATAATAACCACTAATAGCCATTAAAATAATAACCAATAATAAACACCGATATCCACAAATTAAATAACCACCAATAGTCACCAATAATTATTAATAGAATAGTCACTAATATCCATTAATAAAATAGTCACCAATAGCCATTAATAAAATAGTCATTAATAGCCACCAATAGAATAACTACCAATGGCCATTAATAGAATAACTACAAATGGTCATTAATATAACAACCACCAATAGCCACCGATAGAATAACTACCAATGGCCATTAATAGAATAACTACAAATGATCATTAATATAACAACCACCAATAGCCACCAATAGAATAACTACCAATGGTCATTAATAGAATAATCACTGATAGCCACCAATAGAATAACTACCAATGGCCATTAATAGACCAACCACCAATAACCACCAATAGAATAACTACAAATGGCCATTAATAGAACAACCACCAATAGCCACCAATAGAATAATTACCAATGGCCATTAATAAAATAACGACCAATAACTATTAATAGAATAACCACTAATAGGCATTAATATTCACCAATAAAATAAGTACCAATAGCCATTAATAACCACCAATAACCCTAATAGAAGAACAACCAATAGCCATATATTAGAATTGTTTAGGATTGCCAAAAAAAATCTAAGGTGAAATAATTTATAATAGACAAAAGTAACTTAAGGTGAAATAACCTATAATAACTTTAAATTGTTAATAATAACATAGAATAGCCCAAAAAACTTACAATAAAAAAAAAATTACCTAAGGTGAAATAAACTAAAACAGCCCAAAATAACTTAGAATAACCAAAAGTAGCCTAGGGTGAAATAGCCAAAATTAACCAAAAGTAATTAAGAATAGCCATAAATAGCCGTAAATAATGTAGGGTGAAATAATTTAAATTAATGAAAAATAGTCATATAATAATGGAAAGTGGCTTAGCATAGCATAAGTAATATTATTAACAAAAATCTTATCAATTTATTAAACTTTGTTTTTTCAAAAGAATGGTCACTGAAATGTTATTGAATAATGATATTCAATTTTTTTTTTGTTCAAATGATTTTAAACTTTCAAAAGGAAATAAATTTAATTATGTACACCATTGAATTTTTAAAAAAAATAAACTCAAATCATTTCATTTGAATAAAATTTCAATAAAATATGAATTTTCAAAGTTTATGTCTTTATAATGTTTAAAATGAAGTATTTGATAAATAAAATGTAATGTAACAAATTATCACAACAAGTGAACTAGTTTGATGGTAAGGGTGTTTGCATCCATTCCAAAGGTCAAGGGATCAAACCTCATGAATGGTGTTGTGTATGGTCAACAATGGTGTGTTGACCAAATATTTTCTTATTTAATTCTTATAATATGTGTCAAGGTTGATTAAAAACTTAGCTTAGATAATGACATGTGTCAACAAATCATAGGTTTAAAAAGTCATGAAATTATCAATAATATTATATATTAAATAATTATATTTTAATTGATTTTCATGTTGGTTAGTTAATTAACTAGCAAGTGAATGGTTTAATAAATTTGTATTTCACTTTAGAGTAACCTTGTTTCACTAGGTACTAGTGAAAATTCATTGTTTGTAGCAACTAATCCCTGTCCACTAGGGGGTTAAACAATTCCACCATGTAAAAAAATGTCCAAATTCATTCAAAATTTAATGAAACCCACAGTGAACTAATATGCATTTTGTAATAGTGTTTCTAAGTTGCAAAATCTTAGCTGTGGAATCAAATCCAACCCCTGGAATCCTTCTTGCACAATACAAAATATAAAGTTAAAGCTTAATCCACATGTTACACAAATGGAAAACAACTGAAATTGAATAGGAAGTATACTTTCTCATTATTGTTCCTAGAAGGCGATTCCACAACTCTCTTTTCAATGATGAGTGCTTCATGTTTGTTCAAAAACATTTCTTCCGCATCAAGTTTTCACCTTTTAATGCAATTAACTATATTCTAGTTTTTCTCTCCACAATAAAAAAGAAATCATATCATGAATGTAGAAATTAGAAACCATAATTCGGATTTTAATATTCTTTACATTGACCATATAATCTTAAGTTCATAACTCAGACAAAATAGAGGTTGTAGAACATTTTTCTTCTCTCACTTATGCCTTTCAGTTTTCATCAGCATCCAAAATGTGATCGTGAAGTGTCCTATCACCCTACATAATAGGAACCATCTTGTTCAAAAAAATGATGATGGAGAACCCTTAAAAAATATATTCGAAACACATGAAAAATTTCCTGAAATTCAACATTTTCCTTCAAGAATTAAAAATGCCAAATTGAGATTTTTTAAAAAAGGTGGGTGTGAGAAAAAGTTTCTTGGGATGGAATTTCACCATCTCCAAAAATTTCTTGCAATAAAGGCCCATGGTTGGCAAAGGAGTGACCTTGGCCATCGTTGAAACCTCATCACGATCCCAATTTCAGGAATGACTTCGACCATTGCAGAGACCTCCCCACAAGCCCCTCTTAGGATCAACCTTGGCCATTGTTGAAACCTCCTTGGCAAACCAACATGGGAGTGATCTTGGCCATTGTTAAAATGTCCTTGATAAGTTGATTTTGGAGTGACTTCGGCCGCCACCGAAAGCTCCCTTTGAACCCTGTCCGAGAACAACCTTGATCATAGCTAAAACCTCCCCGATAGCTTGGCTTGGGAGCAATATCAGCCATTACCAAAACCTCACTAAAATTTTAACCTAAATGTGACCTCGACCATTACTAAGACCTCCCCATAAGCCCCACTCAAGAATGACTTTAGCCATCATCAAGACCTTTTTGCAAGCCTCACTTGGGAATGACCTTGGCCATTGTTGAAACCTCCCTTACTACTTAGCCCAAGAGCGATCTCGACCATCACCAAAACCTCTTCAACAAGCTAGCCTAGGAATGACCTTGGCCATCATTGAGACCTCCCCACAAGCCCTGCTCAAGAGCGACCTCGGCCAACACTAAGACCTCCCTAGTTTCCTAGCCTGAAAGCAATATTAGCCATTGCTAAGACCTCCCCATGAGTTCGATTTGAGAAAATTGCCTTTCAACAACAACAAAAAAAGTGGATGGGAGTTCCTTTGACCTCGCAAATGCCATTATTCTTTTGAGCTTTGGCCTGAACTTGTTGGAGCTCCTCAAATCCATCTCCTCCAACATCCAAAGAAAAAAAAAAACAAAACATGAAATTGGAGAGAGGAGAAAGGAGCTTACCTCTTGCTTTGTTGTTATCTGCACTTGAAAAACCTCAACCTAAAATTAAGGAAGAATCACATATTATACACTTTGAAACCTTAATACTTTTTGCAAAAAATGAAACCTTAATACTTGAAAAGTCAACATTTTTCTTACCTTTTCCTCTATTTCTTCTTGGTGTTACAGCATGAAATTCCTCCTGCTTGCTTATGCCTTGTCTTTTCCTTTCATGTGTTGTTTTGAGTTTGTCCACAGAAAAGACTGTTGTCACCTCTTTGCTTAGGCTTCAATGTTATTTCTTTATGTTCTTGCATTTGAGGAATGATATCATGTGTTAGGTATTAAAAACCTTTCTACCAATTTGAATTTATATTACCTCCTCTTTGTTTGAAAATTACTATTACCATTGTAAATAAAAGGAGTATCAATTTATTATTAACCTATTATTACAAGAATATAAATACTATTAACTATTTAATTGTTTTGTGATTCCAAGGGAATGTACAATAACTATGTTGATGATTTGGCCATTATTTTTTAAAGAGTCAGTCAAACAATAATGCAGCGGTTGTAGTTTTATTCATCCTTTTGCATAGTTTTTCAATATTGCCCAATTGATTAAAGTTTAGAAAATCCTAAAATTGCAACTAAAGTCTGGAAAATCTTAACACACCTTACTCATAATTACATTTACACTTAATATTGAGTAATTTTGGAAATTATGGCATGATATAGGTGGAATGGCCGCTTGTTGTCTATGTGGGTGTTGATGTTAGGCAAACTAGTTTTGCACGACTATTTTTTATGGTTAAATGTTAGAAAAGAAAAACTTTAAATATAATGTGAAGTTGGAAAATTTAATTATTACCAAAGTTTTTTATTGCCAATGTCAGAAATAATACATTCAAGATCTCTACTATATTTTTTTCAAATTTTACTTGATAACCAAAAACACACAATGATGTTTACACAATTGTGATGGTCAAAAATTGCATTTCATAAAAAATTTAAGCCATGTTAATCTTTAAGTAAATGGTTTTTTTTCTCACCCCAATTTACAATATGTTTGCAATTTGTTCCACCCAAGCAAATGTAATTAATTTATTAATCCACAAATGATAATGCCAATGAAATCTCATTTTAAAAACTTTATCTTTTATTTACATTAAAAAATGGAACCTAGTACCTTCTTCACATTCACAACATATATATATCTCATTTAGATACGTGCCTCACACTATTAGGTGAAATTTCCTTAAGGTTTACCAAAATCTTGTTTCATCGACACCCTTTTCTACCTTTTTTACCTAGTCCTTTTTTACCATGTAAAGACACATTTATGGATGATTTTTTGATGGAATCCATAATTATAATAGTTTAAAATATAGTCCTTCTAAAATGCTTGACAACTTTTGATTCATTATTGTTTATGGGGATCAAAATATAGGGTAAAAAAGGATTATAATAAGGACTAAGCCTTTTTAATTTTGTGTGGTACACCTTAAAGGATTTTCATCCTATTAATTTTTAATAAAAATATAATTGACTTCAGATTAGTTGCCACACTTCCCCAAATCAAATAGTATCCCTATTTTTAGATTTGCCTGGTGATCCCAATGAAGTGTGATGAAGGTTTAATTAATTGATCCAATGGTCATAATAAATATAATTTTTATTGGATGAATTGTTTAACTCAATCCCTTGAAAATCTATACTTGATGATAATGGTCATCAATGATGAACATATCTGTCTTTTGCACTTTTGAAAGTTTCCAACTAATATTTCAAAACAATTGTGCCTTTTTCACCATGCCTTTGGAAATGACAAAATTAGGTTTGATCACCATGTTTGGATAAACATGCTTTGGAGTTTTGTTGCATTTTGTTTGTCGCTATGGATGTGTGTTTGTTCTATTGGTACATGTCATGATCATCACTGCCATGTTTTTAAAAAAAATTGAGGTGAAATGGGTTTATATTATGATCCAATGGGATAGGAAATTTAAATTGTATCTTGCAATTTTTGATTAAAAACTTTGATAACTTATTTTAATGATGGGCCAATCAAAGAGGTTCATTGCTAAGATGCTTAGTTGTGATATATGCTTATACTTTGAATTGAAATACTTGCATGCAAAAATTGTGACATGGCCCTTCTATATTTTTTATTTTTTATTAATATGATTTTTTTTTCAATCTAGAGTTTTTTCCCTGATCACAAGGTTTTAGTTGAACTATTAGTGTTCAACTAGATGTTGTGATTATTTGTGCAATAACTTATAACTTAATAATGATACAAATTCATATGTAATATTTTATTCAAAAATATAGTTCCAATAGTTTGACTATTAAATATTAATTGCAAGTAACATGCTTAATTATTATGAATTTATTAATTATACTAAATAACTAACTATTAATCTAAAAAAATTGTAGTTCATATAATTAAATTAAAATTAACTAACTAAATAATTATGTTAATAAGACTAAATAATTTAGATTTACATAAAGAATAATTATTCATCAAATAATAATTAAATAAATATTTATCTAAGTTAGGGATATTTAATAAAGAATTAAATAAATTCGTCAAGTAATTTATTATTTCATCAGAAATTATCAAATAGTTAATTATCTAAATTCAGTAAAAAAAGATATTTGGATACATATAATTAATTTAAATGTGAAATTAAAAGCAATGTGTACAATATATTTTTAATGTTCAATTTGGGTGTACATATGGATAGGCCTATTTATAATTTTATTTTTTCTACCCAAATTCATATTTAGTTTGTATTTTTATTGATGAAATATTTGTCAATAATATATTCATGATTAAATATTAATTAATTTAATTATTACAAACTAGTTACTTAATTGAATAATCCACTATTAATATGAATTATAAATAAATTTGATCAAGATAATTAATTTATAATTAATTCAAGACAATAATATTTTTTATAAATTCAGATGACAAGTGACTAATTATATGAATTAGTCAAATAATTGAAGAAAATATTATTTAGTGAATTAAAATTATTAATTGTCTTATAATAATTATCCAAATTTATTAATTAACTAATTTTTTGAAATGGATTAATTAATTTAGATAATTAACTCACTTATTAATTAATTAAAATAATTAATTCACTTATATAAACTAGAATAATTACTAATTCAATTGTATGACTTGCATTATGAAAAGCAAACACAAAGCACGTGGGAAAAATATTTTTGTAGTTGTAACTCAATTTGCAATTAAAAAATAACTTAAGAAAATAAACCCATATGTTTTGTCTTTGAATTGCATGTACAAATTATATAAAAAGGTGTCTTATCTTATGTGAACTCGCATTAAAATACACATGCCATTTTGAGATGAGCTAAAAAATGCTTAACCTAAAAGCAAAACATAAAATTTAAAAGAAAACATGATTATTATTTAATCCACATAACTTGAAATTTTTCTACCTACTTACCTACCTATGTAAAACCCAAGAGATGTTAGATTTGGAACCAGAGCCTGTGGTTTTGTCTAATCATGGGATATTTGTAATATTTAGAAATGATTCAAATGATTTTTTTAATTTTGACCATGGCATCAATGTTGGTGCTCCTTCATCCAAGGCATGTATTTATAATGTTTAGAAGCAATAATGTTTATACCACAGTACCTTTTGCAAATAAATAGGTCCTATTTTTCTACCTACCTATGGCTATGTACCAACTTACTTAGTTATTAAGATAAATATTTTATTTTATTCAAAATTCAAGTAATATGCTATGTGGCAATTTTTTATATTGTGCCACCTATTGTAACATCAGACCATCATTAAAAATCAAAATAGACGATGGAGATCAATACTTTTAAAATAAATTAAATATAAAAACATTCATAGTGTCACATGTCAAATTTTGACAAATGGATGAAATTTAGTAATGTCAACATGATGTTATGGCTATAGTTGTAATGGAATTACATAGTAATTGAAAATCAGTTGTTTCAACAAAGTTACAAACTAAATTGTAATGAATTGCACACTATATACAATGAGTTGCAACTCTTGCAACTCATGCAACTTGTCCAATATCATTCATAACGTAGAAATATGGTGAGTTGTAAATGGTCATTGCAACTCAAACTGAGTTGCAAGGCCACTTGCAAAACACCCTTATAACTATTATTAGTACTACAACTACAAAAGAAGGTTTAAGGTTTACTAATGTTAAATTTTCCTATAAGTATGTGCACAAGGTAAAGACAATTTACAATAATTTCCCTAGCGTCAATGTATATTAACTATATAATAATTGTTGCCTTATGGTTTGAATTGGAAAAGCACCCATATTAGGTGTAAGCATGATCGCAATAATGGTAAGCTCTTCTTGATTGGGCAACCTTGCATGTTTAGTATTCCATTATTGATTTACTAAAGTTGAATATTTCAATTTTCCTTTCACATATGTTGAATTGTTTGAATCATGGATTCTTATATGACCTTTTAAAAATTAATGTGGTTCCTTATTTTAAAAAGGGGATTTCTTTTTTCAAAGGCAACAACATCAAATGCCTTACTATGTATAATGATTTATATGATGCACCCTCAACCTCCTTGATGAATTCAATGGCGAGTTTAAAAATGAAAACAACAAAAGGAGAAGGAGTAAAGGCGCGCTCCTTGGCTCGTAGCACTTTGAAGGTAGAAGGGCGTGTTGGAGCTTTGGGACGGGACTAGGAAGATTGACAAGCACTTCATTTACTCACATAGACTTGCATAAACCAAACAACAAGTTGGTTAGTGCGTAATTGTAGCATTTTGGTGCACAGACGAACCACAGGCGAACATGGACTCACAAGACTCACCACGACCCGGACTTGAGGGAAGTCACCACCTTCCCCCTTATAGTATATTTTGTGCCTAGCCACGAGACTAACACCCAAATGTCATTTTATCTCGAAACTCCCAAATGGGAGTCTCGAAATTCCCACAGTTGGGACTTTCGTGATTTTGGGTGATGCGCTCCCAAGTCCCAAGTTAGGCCCAAGATGGGCCTTGGTTTCTAAAACAGCGGAATTATGGGTACTTGAGGGCACGTTCCCAGCTCTCAACACTAAAAGGGGAAGAGGGGTGTGTTGAAGCTCCGGGATGGGACTAGGAAGAGGGACAAGCTTTAGTTACTTATTGGAACTTGCATCAAGCCAACCAACAAGTTGGTTAGTTCGCATTCTGGAGCACCTTTGGTGCTAGGACAAGCCACGAGCAACTCTTGACTCACAAAACTCACCACGGCTCGGACTCGGGGGAAGCCACCACCTTCCCCCATATAATATTCTCTACGTTACTCTGCGGCACCCACATTCGAATGGCTTTTTGTCCCGGGACTCCCAAGGAGGAATCCCGAAACTATCCCGGTTTGGATTCCCGAGACTTCGTGAATTCATAATTATTTGCTCAGGCCTTGGATTAGGATGAGGTCTGAAGCAAACTTGTATATTTTTTTGAGAACTTTCTAATGGTGTGTCACACTCCATTTGCACACACCAGGGTCGGGTCGATTCTCGACTTTTAGTGGTCGAAAGTTAAACTGTTTGTTTGACTCTCGACCCTTTTTTTTTTGTCATAACTTGTGCTACAGATGTCCAAATGGCTCATGTGAGGCCATTTTCGACATCTACATTTCAATAGCTTTCCCATGACATGAAGAACGTCTCAAGGCGAAGTTTTGACCCTTGCAATGGAGCTTTGAAGTTTCGGGAGTCTCGGAGGACTCCCAAGTCCCCATTTTGGGAGTGTGAGTGTCATCCTCACACTCTACCAAAAGTGGGGTTGCAACATTGGGGGCCCATAACTTTGCGTGTAGACCTCTGATTGAGATGAGGTATGAAGTAAAATTGTAGCCCTGTTGAGAGTTTTTTCCAACAGTATGTTACACACCACTTGCATACAAGGAAATTGGGGTGATTCCCAACTTTTAATGATCATAAATCAAATTGCCAATTTGACTCCCAACCCTTCTTTTGGCTATCATTTATGTGTTAGATGTCCAAATGGGTCATGCGAGCCCATTTTAAACATTTACGTTTTAAAATCTTTCCAATGATATAAGGAACTTTTTAATCCAATGGGTTTTGACCCCTACAATCGCTCTTTGGAGATTTAAGAATCCATTGAGATTCCAATTCTCAAAGTGGGAGCTCACTTGGGAGTGTGAAGGTTCACTCCCTCACATTCTCTTGCACTCCTGGGAGCATGAAATGTGACTCCCAAACTTCATACTTGGCTCGCACCTTCGCAAACCCTTGCCTTGGTCATGAGCCCAAAGTTAGGGTTGTGACATATAAGCCATATTAATAGTTGTTTCCTTGCACTTGACCTTTGTTGGGTTATTACGAGGGTTTGTTTAAGGGAAACCTTTTTAACCAACATAACTTGCACCTTAACTTTATTGGGGCAATTTTGAACATGATCATTATTTGACTAATTAGAAATGAAACATCCATACCATTGGCGACTAATAATAGAGCCTTGGGTATTGTTTTTATTTCACTTCCATTCAATAGACTTGGTGGTGTTCACTTCATTGACATCCACTATTGCCTTACTATATTCTTATAGTCTATTGTTGGGATTTCAGGGTTAAATTAACAACACTTTTTAATGTCACCTATCTTCTTATAATAACTACACACCTCATTAATTTTCTTGGTTTGCACTTTTGTTTTTGAAGCATTATGGGCATCCATGATAACTTAATGGCCATGTCCTTTTCATCCATCTCCTTGCATTTTATTTCAACTTCTTTGTGTTCAATACAGCTATCCTTGGCCATACATGCAATATTAATGTGCACGTGAAGCTCCAAACCTACCCTAAATATATTAGTGAAAATATATCATCAACCTTATGTTGCATGTAACTGACTAACTTGAACAACTTTGCTCACAATATTCTTCCATGCATTAAATAAACCCTTGCTAATTGATTCATTAATAGAAATCTTGTATTTTGCAACTACATGCAACTATGTGTCATTTGTGACTATTCTTACAACTACTAATTACATTTGGGATTTCTAAAACTATCTTGTGACTACATTGCTACCATTAGAACCTTCATCCTTCCATGTGGATGA
>Ga0116228_10003002_pt1 | contig 14775 bp, 18 predicted proteins | sample S1TSphfallax_2_FD_89694 | JGI IMG/M metagenome (GOLD analysis project Ga0116228, IMG submission 89694) | Host-associated microbial communities from peat moss isolated from Minnesota, USA - S1T2_Fc - Sphagnum fallax MG | ecosystem: Host-associated > Plants > Peat moss > Unclassified | place...
ATTCCTACTCAGGTTTGTTCGCCATCTCTGCAATCAATGTTTGGTCTCTGGAAGGAATTTTCGCTGAAGCTCTTTGATTTGAACTTTCCTGAGAATAATATCTGGAGTTTTGGACTGTATCGATGATGTCTGTAGTATGCGGTCTCCGATCTGAAATCGAGCGAGTTGTAGATGCAAGTGATCGATTCCGGCTTTCTCTTGTGAGAGCTTGAAGCAAAAAGGAGGTTTTGGTGGTTACAAAGGTAAGACCTGTTTCTTCTTGCGTTGCTGTGACTTGCGGTCTACAAGGGATGAATTTTCTTTGCAAGTTTCTTAGAGTTCAGGCCATCGGAAATTTGAGATTCCTTCCTCTGTTTTAGGCTCAACGAAGAGATAATTTCTCAAGCAGGTTGGGAAGTTCGTTTGTACAAAGGACATGGCACAGCAACGCTCTTTGTTCTCCTTCTTCAACAAACGTACTACAGTGACTTCAGACGACATCGCGGCTTCTTCTACTAAAGTGCGAAATGGAGAGAGGAGAAAGGGGATCAGTGAACAGAACCACAACCAGCACCAGCACCAGCCGCCAGCTTCGACAATGAAGCGAATTTCTTCCATTGCGGAGTCCGAAGAAACTTCAAGCTTGCAGAATCAATGGCCGCCTCCAGGGTTCGGAAACTCAAACCGACAGTCTCTCGTCATTCGCATATTTGCATGTAAACCTGAGGAAGTGCGGATCTAGAATTTGAGGCTGCTGTCAAAAAATCCATTTGAGATTATAGAGTCGATGGCAGATTTTTAGCAAAGTAGTCAGTAAGTGCTTGCACTGGCTTCTTCGGTTCTAGGTCATCCATCCCTTGCTCTCCTCTTCTACGAGAGCTTGAGCCAGTTGTTTAGTGATTCTGATATCCCTATTGCCTTAGAGAAAATGGCCCTTTATTGTTTCTGGTGCTAGGTTTCTTCTTTCTGGCAATTGAAGCTTCATTGCTTTCAATTCCAAGCTTTGCCTTGTCCTTAACTTGGCTCAGGGGCAATGTCAGGAGTAAACCTCAGCCTTTTGTCTTTCCACCTCCCATTGGAAGCATGTCCATCTGTTGCTCCAAGTGCTGACCGATTTTTCAACTTCCTCTACTGATCCATTTTCCTATGTCTTAGGTCTGCCTGCAGATTCCTGGGTGTAAGTGCTTAGGGTTTAGGGTATTGTAAATTTTGTTGTACACATCCACAGAAAAAGCCTGACAAAGGGAAAGAAACTGATTGACATTTGTTCTAGGTGAAGATCTGAATGGCATGTTGGGTAATTCCAGTCCCCTGTTGCCATCTTGTGGTCAAACTAGATGGTCTAGGTTTTTGTAAGTACTCTACCAGCATTTGTGCATCCATGAATCTACTATTAGTTTGTGCTCTCATGTCCTGTTACTATAATTCATGATGCAGAGGAGATGATGGGACTTTATAGTGTTGTGACGAATCTGTGGCCATGAAGTACTGGTTTGGTCGTGGATAATGCGAGCGTAATTGTCTGACATAACTGTTATACAGCATGTCAGAGTTTCTAAATCTGTAGCCTTGATGTTCTCTGGTTGCAGGCAGCCACAACAGTTATCTTCCCTCAAGTCTAGGCCATCGGTTGTTTCTGAACCCCAGGTTGCACTCTCACGGCCTTTTGTCCCTGGTTTCAAGCGTGTTCAGGATGAGGAGCCTTGTGACACTGCTGAAGGTAAATCCTTGAAGAATGCAGGCCCCAACAAGAGGAGACGTTTTATGGATGTCTTGGGGGTGGAGGACGAAGCTGCTTCAGAGAGTGCAGTGCAAGCCAAGTTTGATTGGCTGCACCCTGATAAGATCAGAGATGGTTCACGAAGAAGACCTGATCACCCTCTCTATGACAAGAGGACCCTATTTATTCCTCAAGATGCCATGGCCAAAATGTCAGCATCACAGAAGCAGTACTGGACCCAGAAAAAGGAGTACATGGATACTATCTTTTTCTTCAAAATTGTAAGCTTTTGGCATCCCAAGAGTAGTGTTGTGGTTAAGACTTAATACATAATTGCCTAAAGAGCCAATACTTTTGCATTTTATGGTTAGACAAATGTGTGTTTCCTCATGCTGTGACATGTGTACTTGGCTATTACACACTGTCACTCATAGACCTTGGCTAATATTCCTGAAATTGGTGACCCAGGGGAAATTCTATGAGCTTTATGAGCTTGATGCAGAGATCGGGCATAAAGAAATGGATTGGAAGCTGACTTACAGTGGTGTTGGAAAGTGCAAACAGGTTAGTTCTGTATAAATTTTGTCATTGAGTTTTTGAATCATGCTGGCCCTTGTTATGGATTCTGAACACTGTTGATGTAACTTTTTAGCCTGTGGAAAAGTCATTGACCACATCCTGTTTTCTGATATGCAGGTTGGAGTCCCAGAGAGTGGGATAGATGATGCTGTGCAGAAGTTGGTGCATCTAGGGTAACCATCATCAGCAAGCTCCTCCAGTCTTTCATTTTGAGAGGTTGAGTCTTGTAGTAGTGAATTGTGAGTAAGAGCTTGGGGGGCATTAATATTGTTCTATTATTGCAGATACAAGGTGGGGAGAATGGAGCAGCTTGAAACATCTGATCAAGTCAAGAAACGAGGGGGTGGGGTATGAAAACTTATTCTTTCATCATATTTCCATTTGTGTACTCTGCAGTTGGGAACTTGCCATTGACCTGAAGATACCTTTCAGAAGTTAATGCTGCCAAATTCAACTATTGTTCAATTCTCAGCTATTAGGGGTGCAAATGATAGACATTTGAGTATGCTTATCTTTGTGTACTACATTGCAACAAAGATAAGCAACCGAATACACAAAGATATTCTAATATGCAACAAAGACTCTATTGGTGGTAGCATAAACCCTAAATCATTATGTGACAGTGGTTGTTCTAATGTTCTAAGTGCAATTTCTTGGATTTAACAATAACCCAAGTTTCAAAAGCAGTAAACATTGTCATTTTTGTCAAGTGTTCTCGCCCAGAGATATCCAGGTATTAACATGATTTGTATACCTTATGCGGATTCAGATATTTCAGGTTCTGCCAATTTGGAGTAGTCAATAGTCAGTTTTATAGGTTTTTAAGTCTTTGTACTTCAAAAGAGTTCTTTGTAGCTCAAGTGGTGTGCTTAATAATCTTTTGAAGAGTAAAGGTGTCTCTTTAATATTTCTGTAAGTCAATCCAGTGGTTCTCTTAACAAAAAAATACATTTTGGTTTGGTTGCCCTGTTTTGGAATTTTCAAAATGATCATTTCAAAGGCTTTGTTATCCTGAATGGAGGACTTTCAAGGCCCAATTTGTCCTTAAAAGAGCATGCTCTTAACGTTCTATATGTGTTGTTTCTCTATTCTCTTCCTCTTTCAATGTTTGGATTTTTTCTTATTTTTCTTCTTTTTATCTTCCTCTCTCTTCTTGGTTTCTTTGGCCATCTCCTTCTCTTGTATGTATTTTTGAGCAGTACCCTCCATCATGACTGAGTCTTCCTCTTATCACTGGCATTATGACAGAAACTCAGTATATTGGCTAATGTATGACATTGACCTTCATCTGGTGCTAGCAGCTGATGAAGGCCGTGTGGAGGTTACAGCAGCTTGCCACTACTGTACCTATTGCTGTTGAAGGTCACTAAATATGCATGTGATTGTCATTGTTCTTCACACCAGTCCTTAGTCTTTCTCTGCTTGTAAGAGTTGGGTGTTCTTTTCTTTATTTGTTATTTAATTCTTTCTTTTCCACTGTATGTTTCAGATCTCAAATCTTTATAACTTTTCTGTGGGATCATCTCTCAATTGTATTCAGGTTGACTTAGATCATAACTATGGAGAAGTTCTCAATACTTATGATGATATTGCCTTTGAGTACTCATTTTGCAATTGTGGTTTATAGTGCTGCAGTAGAGGAAAAGTTGGACAAGATACATGTGGCAGACTATATTGTTCTTCCTTAGGACTTTGATTCCATGTGATTTAACTTTTGTCTGTTCTGGTGGTTTGCTGTAGATGGTTAGTCGTGATCTCACCCAAGTGTTTAGTCCTTCAACAAGGCTTGATGGCAACATGCGAGCTGAAGCAGTTCATCTTCTTGCTTTATGTGAGGTGATATGTTGTCCCCAACACTTCTGCAGACTTCTTTGTCTAGCTCTCAGTCTCATTCATCAGTTTTCATTTAACAATTGTATCCAGTGTTGTAGATCAGTGGATGTCCTATTGTGCAGTCCCTTGTGAGATCATGCTTTTTTGTTTTGTATATATCCTCTAGATCCAAACACATTACTATGCTTGAGTTCCCAGTCCTTGCACCTGTACAACCACCTTCAATCCTAGAAGCTGAGTGGCTTGTACTATTGTGTAAACAGGAACCACTGCATGGGTCCAAAGACAGCTCATCAAATCAAGCATCAGTTGCAGTTGGGTTTGCTTTTGTGGATGCTGCTGCAGGCAGATTCTATGTTGGCTCCATACAGGATGATTGCTCACACTCAGGCTTAAGGGAACTCCTAACTAAGGTGCACAGCATTATTTATGCCTTTATGATCCAGATCATGTTTCTCTGATTGTCTTGTTGTGTGAAAAAAAAAAGTTCTGGTCTGGAGATGGCTTTGTTTATTTACACTACACCTCAAGATACAAAGTCCTGAGTATTGTGCCATTGGATTTTGTTGCTGTAGGTTGCCCCTCAGGAAATCTTGTATGAACTTGGAGGTGATCCCTACTCTCCTCTCACTGGAGCCTCATAAAGCCTTTTTGTCACTTGCTTTGGATTTGCTGGTCTGTCACAATAATTTTCTACATGATACCCAAAGTGCAGATGTGTGGAACGATGGTACTGTACATGTAATGACCAGGGTTTGTGTTGTTGATAGCAGCTTTATCTGATGACATGATGAAAGTACTGCGAAATCACCACAGCCCAGGTAGTGTGATCTTTTCATATTGTGTTACTGAGTATTAAATTGTTTCACTAAGATTTATATAGCCCTCTCTATGCCTTAGGCTTACCAGCTTGCTACAGTAGCAAAGCTAAAATGAAACAAAACTTACCCTCACAAGCTTGTTGTAATGACTTTTTAATTAGCTATGTCTCTTGAGTGCTTGCCAACATCATGACCAAGTCTTCACATTGCTTTCAGACTTGTCACAGAAACTCAGCACAAAATTTTTGTGCAGACTATAATATACTCATCTACATCCACAATCAAGAGCTGTGAGGAGTAATGGCAACTAATCACTGCTGTTAATGTTGAGGGTGATGGTCTGATACTTTGTGACTGACACTCATAAGGTTATGACCACACTCATTCTTGTCATGTTGGTTTAGTTTTTCTCACACAGTGTTCTTGTGCAGTTTCCTCTACAATCTCATAGCTGTGGTTCACTAAGATTTGAGGGTGTAATTGTGGCTGCAGGCCTACTTCCAGTAGTTCTCAGTGCTCTGACACATGAGTATATGGAACCTCAGATGGTGAACAAAATGGTCAAAGATCGTGGCTACTTCAAGACTGTTAGTGGTGGAGGAGGTTCAAGGGGCTGTCCACTTCAAGCTTTTGAATCTCTTTCAAACAAAAACCTTGCTGCCAGTGCACTAGGAGCACTGATTTCACATTTAGTGCGATTAAAGGTGAGGTCCATGTCAATAGTTAGGTGTAGCAGTTTGGTGTGATTACAGGAGTATATGCAGATTGCATGTCCCTTCCACAGTGGTTGTATATTTTATTCATCATGGCTTAATGCAGGTGGATAGTGAGCTACTTCCTAGTGGAGTTTTACTACCTTATGAAGTCTACAGAGGGGCACTTCGTCTTGATGGAGATACAATTGTCAATTTGGAACTCCTTGAAAACAGAGATGATGGAGGTCAAACAGGTGAAGACTCCTCAGAAAATGGTACTCTTTATTTGTGGAGTAACTTATGTGTATAGGCCCTCATATGATTTCAGTGACATCCATACTTTGTGGTTCTTAGTGTGAACTTTTTCTGCAGGCACTCTGCTTGGTTACTTGGATAGCTGTGTCACTAAATATGGGAAACGCCTCCTTAGACGGTGGATTTGCCACCCTCTGCAAGATACTTCTGAGCTCAATGACAGACTAGACACTGTGCAGGAGCTTATTGGGCACACTGAGATGGCTTACTCACTACAAGGAAAATTGCGACTGCTGCCTGACCTGGAAAGATTGGTTGCCCGAGTTCGGGGCTTAGCAGGGTCCCCGAGTTTAGGGGTTGTACCTATGGCTGCCAAGAAAGTACATGACCGGCGAGTAAGCAACTGTCTCCTCTCTCTCTCACTAGAATGAAAACAAGATCATGTGACGCATGGCTCCATATTCTGAAATGATTGTCTGCTACTTGTGCAGCTTAAGACATTCTGTGAGGCTTTACAAGGGATGCATTCAGCTATCGACCTGCTCTGTTGGCTTCAGAGCTGCAAGGATGGTGGGCCCCCCACTGCACACATTTTGCAAGTGGCAATGGCATTAGGAGACAGGAGTCCAGCTCTTGATACCCTTGAAGACATTGAGACTTGCATTGACCGAAGTAGCAAGGTCCCAAGATTGCGCACTCCTAAACAGGTGCATTGCATTTCTTTCATGACCTCCAATCACTGTAACATATGATACAGAGAGTTGCATGCTGTTTATGAGTTATAACTTAAGGGAAACACAGGAAGCATTTTTTTGATAGATTGTTGAAGATCCAAGGACATAACATTGAGACTCTTATTATATACTTCTCCTACACTTGAACTCAACTAAACTCTACACTGAGTTGAGATTGTAAGGCAATTGTTTCTTTGCTTATGTTAATGAACTTTCAGATTAGGAATTACTCGGAGAAATAGTCATTTTGACATGCAATGAAAGAGAGAGCTAAACAGAAACATCACAACAATATGTTCACTATCTCCTTGAAATTGAAGTCATACCACACCTGACCAACAGTTTTCTGCCTTACATTTCAGGAAGATGAAGTCATGGATGAGGAAGATGAGGAAGAATCAACATTATTGGAGAAAGAAGCATTGCTGTTAAGTGGCCTCATGGTATCCTTCAATAAGCACACCGAGGAATGGCAAACAGTAGTGGAGATACTTGCTCAAATGGATGTGTTGAGTTCTTTTGCAGCAGCTGCGAGAACTTCATTGAATGCAGTGTGTAGGCCAGTCTTCATCGAGAATAAAGAGCAAGGCCATGGAGGCTCAGTTCTTGCTATCAAGGGCCTGTGGCATCCATTTGGTACTAGGGACAATGGAGGTGTAATTGTACCCAATGATGTGGAGCTTGGGACTGCTGGCTCAGACTCCTCTACTCTTCCCCGCACAATGCTTTTGACAGGACCAAACATGGGGGGCAAGTCCACACTGCTGCGTGCAACATGCTTGGCTGTAATTATGGCTCAGGTTAGGTCCACTATTCCTTCAGACTTGCAGATTCTGTTGCCATCACAGATTATAGTAGCTGCCTTCTTGTGTGGGTCTAGAACAGGTGAAATGTTGTCTTCTATAACTGTGCATGTGGTCATGGTTGATCACTTCCATGCAATCACTAAGTGGTCATAGAAGCCTGAACAAGTGGTTCTTACTTTCTCCCTGTGATGAATTTCCAGCTGGGATGCTTTGTTCCAGGCGCATCTTGTACGTTATCTCCAGTGGACATTATCTTCACACGTCTTGGTGCCAGTGATCGCATCATGCAAGGACAGAGTGAGTTCGTTTTTGCTGCCACCTTTAGTGGAAGTAAAATGCATTTTCTGCAATGCATTCTCTAAACTCTGTTGGTGTTTTAGGGCAATGGTTCTTGTGCTTACTCTGTTATAATCTCACTGTTGGCAGGTACTTTTATGGTTGAGTGCACAGAAGCAGCATCTGTGTTGCAAAATGCAACAAATAACTCACTTGTAGTTCTTGATGAGCTTGGTCGAGGAACATCAACATTTGATGGGTTTGCCATTGCATATGCAGTAAGCTCTCCTGTTTGAAATTCCAGAAACGCTTAGCTCTCCACTTATGAATAGACTGGGAAGTTGCTGAGTTGTTCTTTGCCATTTTCCAGGTCCTTCGCCATGTTGTTGACACCTTGGACTCTCGACTCTTATTTGCCACTCATTATCATGCCCTCACTACTGAATTTTCATCACATCCTTCAGTTGGCTTGCAACACATGACCTGTGCTATGGAGAGCAACACAAGCAATCAGACACCTAATTCTGTGTCTGACCAAAAGCTAGTTTTCCTCTACAAGCTTGAGGAAGGAGTATGCAAGCAGAGCTATGGCCTTCAAGTTGCTACTCTAGCAGGCATACCACAATCCGTTGTACAGTCTGCAAAGCAGGCAAGCAGCAAAATGGAGACAAAAGTCTCTTCGATCTTTGATTATGTGTTACTCAAAGAAGGTCTACTACCTCTGCACAAGCAATGGATGATGCGCCTGAGTGGAGTGGCGAGTTATGACAATGAGGGAGATGCAGCTGATATGATTCTTTGTATTTGGGAAGAAATGCAGAGGTACTCAGTATAAGGTGTGCTGTTCTACATGCCCTGTATTTAAAGATTAGTGTGGCACACTCTAATCCCTTTATTTCTCTCAGAAATGTCTCCCTTGGAATTATAGGTCCAAAGCAGGTCAAGTGATTGTAAGCCTCCTTTAGGTGAAGCTGAATTCTGTGGTACTTTCACCTGAAACATACTAGGAGAATACTGGAGTGAACCCTAGGTCCTTTGATGTACATCACACACCAAAGGGAAAGTTTTCAAATCACTCATACTTGGGTTAAGTCATGTGAGGACCTAAGCAAGGACTAAGCTGAGATTCTGTTGCATTGAAATGTGCCAGTTTAATTTGTTATTTCTGGAGATGCATGTTTGTTGGATTCTGCAATGTAATAGTTTAACACCAGAGGATCTCAACAACAAACTTATGGGAGTTTATATGGGAACACATCAACTGCTGTAGCCTGAAGCCTAACTCAACACTAATGAGTCCTATTCAAACAATGTGACAGTGCTCTGAGAAAGGACCAGAAAATCTTCCACTCTTTGTCCTCATCTTGGTATTTTCCATTTTAGCTTCTGTTCCTCAAAAGCAGCAAACATTGTGAGGATTTTCAAGGGAACACCAGTAGTTGCTGGAGTTTTAGCAGATCTGACATGAGTTGTTTGTTTTGCAGGATGTGCAAAATAGGGGGAGACCTTGTCAATGAAAGAATGTTATCAAACTTAGCTTTGACAAGGCAAGCTTCATCTACCATAGTAGGGTCCAAGCCTTGGTCTACCAATGTGGATGAAGCCTTTTAGAATTACTGTTCCCTACACCCGACTTGACCTCATGCATGAAACCAGCCAGCAAGGCAACAGAGAGGCAGAATTCAATTCACTCTGCCTCCCATACTTGCTGTTGCATTCTGTTACATCACTTGTCATTTTGGAGTCCTTAGTAACTTTGTCCACCAGTTGTTATGAACAATATATAACCTTGAGCTCCCGGAGTTTTTCAGCAAAAGCTTAACTCCTTGCTCTTGTAGAACAATGTACTGAGGCATTACTCAGTTTTTAGAATGTAACAGCCCAACATATTGTGAACACAAAGCCAATATGGTTTCATAGGTTGGTGAGAGACTGTTGCTCAGTCATAATCTTAAAAGGACTGCACAATCTCTGCTCTTGTGCCCACCCCGATCATTAGAATGCCCTGATTACACACCTTAGTGGTGTGAATGATCAGCTTGAATTGAATGAATTTTGGTATCACAGACAGACATGAAATCTTTGGTGGAGGTTTGTGCTGTTACACTGGTAGTCTGCCAGCAATTGCAGATTATGCTGGGTTTGTTTATGCTGGTTGGTGAACCCACTCCCATTCAGTAATGGAAATCCCATGTAGTGTGAAGACATTCAGCTTTTGTGGGGTGAACTAGTCCAAATCTAGTAAGTTGCAAACCAATGCTCGGATGTCTCACCTTGACCATGAACTTCATTTCATGCTGGAAATCCAATGTTGCAATGCATGGCTCTCATGGAAGTTTGGCTTTGCAATGATGGCATCAGGCTTCTATGGCTCGAAACAGTCGTCAAATTTTGTTTGATGTTCACAAGTATGCGACTATGGTGACATTTTGCTAATAAAGGATGCACGAAGAAGTGAGAAAGAAATGATGCAAAATATAAGGTTTGATAATCCCTAAGCCCTAAAAAGAAGAAAAAATGGGGAGGAAGATGTAAGAAATAAACTACAAGAGGGACTTTAACTTTATCAATTTATAGGCCAAAATGATGAAAAAAGGTTTTAAATGTTAGATGATGAAGGTCGATTATGATTTTGAGAATGTTGTTTGTTTGGGTTAACACCCTATGTTCATGGTAATGTGCATGATGGGATTTGCAATTGTATCTTGTAATCTCATGACATAGTTTGTGAAACATGAATATTTTAATTTAAGCATACATATGACATCAAATTAAATGTGAAGATTACTGATTTTTTGTATGTAATGATCATAAAGACAATAACTCAAACTCTCACCATTTTTGTAGAAAGAAATTCTTAGGCAAGGAATTGTTCAACTAGTTTCAAGAAATAAAATATAATAAAACTACTTTCACTATCAAAAGTTTTCAATTGTCTTCTTGATTGGATTGTCCTCACAAACTTATGCTATATTTGAGAGGGCTAAGGTTTGCATCTGACTATAAATTTTGAATTATGTAGGCATAATAAACTAATATTTCTTGAAATTTTCGAAAAAAATTTAAAATAATTTAATTTGTGTCGAAGCCATCTAACTATAAGTTTTGAATCATGTGTAGCATAATAAACTAATGTTTCTTGAAAATTTTGACAAAATTAACAATAATTGAATTTGTATTGAAACCATCAAGGTAATATGGTATTAGGAATAAAGCTAAGTGAAGTAGAAAAAATAAAATTGTTCTTAAAAAATAAAGATAAGAAGTAATGTTCATGGGACAAAATGAAAGGAACATATTTTAGGATGTAAGAAATAAACTTGTTGCATAAAAGTCATTTCGGTGAAATTAAGTAAAGTTGGCCAAACAAATGTTCAAAGGGAAACTAAGTTTGTGTGCCCCCTTGAAACACAACTCCATTATTAAAAAAAAAGGAAAATGTCATGGACAATAAAGATATTCACAAAATGACCTTGAGTGTTAGCCCATTATTCATCCCTTGTCCATTGTTTTGTGTTGTGTTACTATATATTTAAAAAGTTTTGAGAACTTAAGGTGAATAGTGAAATGATCGCATTTAAAGTATAAATTGACTATAAAGTTTCGACTTTTTGGCTTCTAGAGTGTGCATGGGAGGAGGGGTTGCATGTTTTCTTTCCCTTTTGTTTAGAGGGTTGTGGGTGGGTTTAAACCCTTTTTTATTTGTTTTTGGAGGTTTAAGGAATGCTTGGATTTAAGGCAAGTTTTCTAAATTTTTGGGTTGGGGTGGGGGTTCAATTTTTATTTTTAGAGTGTGGGGATTGGGGGAAATTTTTTATTCTAAAGTTTTGTGTGAGTGATATTATATAAATGGAAGGGCTTTTGTTCCTTCTCCCTCCTTTTCCAATTTTGTTCCACTTGGGATTTTCAAGTCTTTCATTTTGTTTGGGAGTGTTAAATCTTTTTTGGGAACCCCATTTCACTTCTTTTTCTTTTTGAAGGCCCATTGTGCTTGATTCTTTTTCATTGGTAATCTATGGAGTTTTTTTAGGTCTCAACTCGAACTCCTCAATAATCATCAATGAATGGCTTGATGAAATTGAAGTAGAGATTGGACAAAAATGAGAAGTTTGTCCAAGGCTGGGCTCTTTTAGAGATTGCTTACCTCTTGGCATCATGAAAGCTTGAGTTCCCTTGAATAGTGCCATCTTGCCTTTTGTTACTTCTTGCACAGTGCCATTGCCATCATGTTGCAAAACAACTCATACAAAGTTTCAAAGGCAGGAAATCTTTACAAATGCCAAATTGGTTTTGACAATGCCCTTGGAACTTTGGAGTCTTCTTATGTTGGTAAGTTGACTGTGAGTGATACGTATGGATAGACAGCACCTTCACCCCCAATTAGAGTCACCATAGCTAGATCATCTTCCTCATCATTCCAAAACGTGCTGCCACCATTTCCACCACCATTCATCAGGAATAATTTCTCTTCAAATAAGATGCCCTAATAAAATCATTTCGTTGTATGTCACAGAAACAAAATACAACAAATGACTTTCCCAACATGTGGATATGTGAGGAACATCCAACAATGGTCCAAGAAATTAATCCCTCGAAAGGTGAACAAAGATGTGCACCCTTGAAGATTCCTACTACACAAAAACACATGTCAACAATCTATACAATGAAATGTGTTACAATCCATTCCATTGCATGGTGAAAAGCTTGAAGGCTTCAATCTTTCAGTAGGAATTTCAAAACTTGATCTTGGGAGTGGGTGAATGTGATGAATTTGCACCTATTTGCTCTGCCTGAAAGCTGATCCAAAATTCGACGTACTTTTTGTTCATCCTTACCTTTGGGTGCAAGCGCAGCAGCCTAGAGATCAATGGAGCTCAAATCATTAAACCATTTAAGAGGAAACAAAGCAAACCTTAGTCACAATAGATACAGAAAGTGGTCAGGAGTTTCCTTCAGGGCACTGTATTTACTAGAAATGTTGGTGGCAATCCGTATCTTAGAATGCTCTCAGAAAAAAGCTGAATTGTGCAGATATGTATCCATGCACTAAAAACCTGCATGAAACAATCAGATATCAATCACATCCCTTTCAGTAAACTACCAAAATGGCTCCTTCCAATGACTTGCAAGTCAGATCCTAAGTTCATGACTCAGATGACTTGTATTTCTTGAGAGCCTAACTGTTGTGAATACTTTCAACACAATGGAAATAAAAATTGAATTGTGCCTTCCATGTGTATCTGTATCAATTCATGCTTCTATGTCTCACCTGGGCTGACAAGCATAATTGGAATAGGTGACTGTATGGAATGAGGATAAACTTATAATAGATCTTGTAACCCCCTGGGTGACCTGGGTAACTAGATAACGCTACCTCAAGCTTCAGCTCAAAGTGGACAATCTGCTCAATTTCTCCCCCAAGAACTTAGATAACTGATTGACCCAGTGACCCCCATTGCACAATCCCCAACACAAAGGTATTGGCTAGATGCTCAAGCATAAGTCTTTGATGTTGGACAAAACATTTTAAAGGGAATGAGTAACCTCTCCATAGCTGGCATAACACCACTGTTGTAGAATTTTGTGCAAATGGTCTTTATCACATTGCAGACGCTCTAGCTCTTCTAGTTGTCGACCCATTGCTGTTGGATCAAACTCAAATTCCCGGACCTGGTTGTGATTGTTCACAAAAACCAAATGCAATCACTGAGTGAGTGAGCTCAAGTGTGTAAGTTGACAGAGCAAATTCTTACACAGGAAAGAGCAATTAAGGTTGAACATTCATGAAAATCAGAATTTAATTTGACTGCAACAATTTACGGAAGAAGTTAAAATCTGATGTGTTTTGAACTGGCAAAGATAAAGATGACCTATGCACAAGTTTCAATACAGCAACAAAGCAAGAGAATGCACAGCACATATCACCAACACAACAGAATGCAAAGCAAATTTCACCAATACATACTTGAAATTCACCTTAGGGGTACTACAGGTGAAAGACATAATGCTCTTTGTCAACCACCAAGATCACAAATTTTCCAGCATATATTTGGTAAGGGTAGGGTACAAGGAAAAGGGCAAACCTGGAATCCTTCATTGTGGGCAGCAGCCTTAAAGATCTCAGTCACATTTCGAAAGAGGGTGACATTGTACAGTGCATAATCATTATCCTCATGCAGCTTCCTTGAAGACTTTGGGACCTTCCAATGCAGCAATAACACCAAAGCTGGGTTATGTGATACAATCTGTATGTGATAAATTCATACTCCATAAACTTGCCAGCAGGCACAACCAAACTGTGACTTAAACCTCTTCAGAGCATAGATGGACATGCTTCCAACAATCATGCACAAATCTTCCCTGTGGCATTAGTTCTTCTTTAAGGCTTTCGACTCCTTGGGTTACCCCATGTGCACTGACTGGTAATCATCCAGTGATCTTAATCTCATGTCTGATGGGGTTAGCAGCAGCAACAACAGTAATAACAGAACTCCTGCTGCATAACAATAGCAAACACACTTACCACAAATGTTGAAAGTCTCTCATATTTTGCCATCCAATCCTTCTGCCGAAACTTGGATACTACAACCAGCAGTGTTGTCAAATGCTCCGAGCTCACAATGTCCTCAGCTCGCACCAGGCATGACAGATTCCGCACCAACAGACTGTTCCTTCTCCCAACAAGATTCAGCCTCCTCCCCAACTTCTCTGAAAACTCTGAAAGCTCTGAGAGAGAGAGAGCTCATGAATTACTCATTACAGAAAACTGAGAATGTAGTAACAGATTTCTTAATGCAAGTGGGTGTTTTTTATACACCTGCCAGTTTCCTGTCGGAGAATATTGCTCAAGTGATTTTTAGCATTAGTATATTCTGCTACTCTGACCTGCAGAGTACCAACCTCATGAACTTTAGTGTTTTGTGAAGAAGAAGCTGCTGCCATATGAGGAGGAGGAGGAGGAGGATCTCACTTTCACTACTGGGTTGCAATTCTGAGCAAGTATGATGGATAAGACTTTTTCAAAACCAGCTCAAGGGATGGTAACAAAACCTTGAGATCAATGTCAAGCTTGGCCAC
>Ga0116228_10003004_pt1 | contig 14773 bp, 11 predicted proteins | sample S1TSphfallax_2_FD_89694 | JGI IMG/M metagenome (GOLD analysis project Ga0116228, IMG submission 89694) | Host-associated microbial communities from peat moss isolated from Minnesota, USA - S1T2_Fc - Sphagnum fallax MG | ecosystem: Host-associated > Plants > Peat moss > Unclassified | place...
TCCATTCGTCATAACATCTACATATAACCTCCTAATCTAACATGCATTGGATTTTTGAAAAGCTAATATAAAAGGAACCATGTTACAAAATCTTATAAGTTTTTATTTTTCTGATCAAGAGATAAGCCTTGGGACTAAAAATCATTTTGCTTAGATTGAAGGTAAAAAAAATAGACAATTCAACCCCCTCTACTTCTGGCAAGTGTAGCTCCCTTACAACTAAACCAATGATACTGAAATTTGGAGAGAACCTTGTACACCTCTTAAACAAGAACTGTTTTAGGTTTGACACAAATCCAATGGTGGATTTGGGAGGAACAACTATTTGAAATAAAACACCAGAGGTTTTGTCATGGAAATCCTTCCATGTTTAATTCTTGCAAACATCTCTTTCATGAACAACACCTTTTCACACATAAGAACTAATTTTTTTTCTCTTTTTTTCACATGTTTCTTCTTTTCCTTTTTCCTTTTCCCAACCCAAGAGATTTTCCTCTCCCTTGGTAAGCCTCCATGACCTTTCCTTGAGCTTGTACCCCTTACCCAATGGAAGTTTCGAAATTCTCCCCTCCAATCAATGGCCTCCTCATCCTTCAAGAGCCAACAAGAATTGAGAATGATTTGCCCTTTAATTGATTTTAAAATGAAAATTCTTGGGCCTAATGAGACACAAAAAAATATTTCATCTTCCAATCAAATAGGATGACAGTCCTCATGACTAATGGGATTGGAGGACTCATTCTTTCCCTTATCCTGGATATCTTGATGAGGTTCTTGAGCTTGATCCTTATCCTTTCTGTCCATTGACACATCCTAATTCTTCATCCTAATTATTTCAAGTAACTAACTATTAGGACAATTTATCAGTAGTAACAAGTAAACATCCTTGAGTCCTTACTTAACTAAATCAATTCAATGGTTGAAGTAACATCCCCGCGTACCATTTACTCTTTTGATATCCCCCACTTATTTTTTTCTTCCATGCACTAATTAACTATGTAGTATACAATAAATTGGAATTAAAATTTGCATCACAAAAACCCCCACATACTTCTAGATCCATCGTTGAAATTAGGGTTTGATGAATCCATTAGATCTAGGATGTTCGAATTTTCATGAGGTTTCGTCGTCACTCCCACATCTTATGCCTAACCTAATTTGTTAAATAAAAAAGCCTCGACCCTTTCTGAACGCAAGTACCACATTGTTTCTGTTACCTTCTCGATTTTTGTTGATGTAGGTGAGAATTTAATCATGGCAGATGATGTTGCTACACCTTCAAATCTTCCAATTCCACTAGTAGAAAAGGAAGAGCTTGAAGAAGCACCGCTTGACGTGAATGTCTCTCAATGGTCGAGCGAAGAAGAACCGTCCAGAAGAGTTGTGTGCACTCGAGTTGATCATTCGGCATGGGATCGTCAATTGTCTCCTAACTCGCATGCCTTAGCAATCTATTTAGAATTTTTCCCTGCTTGTGGAGCTGCACTAAAAAGGTTTGAAAAGTGTCAATGTGAAGACGATGATGTTCGTTTTCATTGTCGAACTTGGGTTCTCAGTGATGGCCATTATTGTTGGCTGCGAGGCCCAATTAACCCCCCTTCCATGGAGCATCGAGCTGAATACCTAGCTCGCACCATTCATCGCATTTTGGAGTTTTTGCAATTATGATCTATCCCCTTAAAATTGTTTACTAAGTCGTAATTCACTAGAGGCCACTCAGGTGGAAATGTTAGTACTTAAGTTTGATTTTGATTTTATTTAAGAGTCTAATAGAAGTAAAGACTAAATAAAGATGTATTTAGGATTGCATCCTAAAAATCTTTCAAATACATCATTCGTGCTTAAAGATTATTCTACAGATTAACTTAATATTGTCATGGTGAAATGTTATTGTTAATTATGGGCTTATATTCCCAATATATCAGTAAAATCCCATTTAATTATACATCCCTTTTCACCTCTCTACAACATAAAAGGATAATGTGTTTAAAAAGGTTTACTAGGTCCTAAAATTAACTAAGCCTTACATCAAAAGAATCTTCTACGCTAAAATATCCAAAGGCCAATTCAATTCTTAATAATTATTACTTGAAGGTTTATCAGGATTCAAATCATTAACACTAAGGAAAACTATGGAACAAAAGCTTAACAATTTGTGGTATTATAATCCATGACTCATACACCACTCCAACTGCATAATTCAAATTTGGCCTTGTGATGGTCATGTAAATCAAACTCCCCACTATGCGTTTGTACATAGTAGTATCCTCCACAAGGATTCTTTCGTCTGCACTTAACTTCACATTTTGCTCCAATGGAATTAAAATGGGTTTACAACCCGTCATCCCATATTCGGACAATTTGTTCAAGGCATATTGCCTTTGTAGTAACCATATCCCTTTCGGGGATTGGATTACCTCAATGTTGAGGAAGTAACGTAACTCTCCCAAATCCTTCATCTCAAACTTTTGCTTCAAAAGTTTCTTCAAATCGAAGATGTTTACATCACTGTCTCCTGTGATAATCAAGTCATCAACATAGTTGACTATGACAACAATCCCATGATTTGTCTTTTTCAGATATAGTGAAAAATATGCATTAGATGTTTGAAATCCACTTGTGACAAGATATTGACCTATCTTGTCTGACCAAGCTTTAGGTGTTTGCTTCAAGCCATACAAAGCTTTCTTCAACCTATAAACCAAATTAGGACGTGTTTGGTTCACATAACCTGGTGGTTGTTCCATGTACATTTCTTCCTGTAAATCTCCATGAAAAAAAACATTCTTTATATCCATTTGATGTAATGACCATCTTTTTGTTGTTGCCATAGCAATGATTACTTTTATAATTGTCATTTTGGCAATTGGACTATAGGTCTCCTGATAGTCTATGCCATAAGTTTAAGCATAACCTTTGGCAACCAATCTTGCTTTGTATTTGTTCACAAATCCATCTACATTATGCTTGACTTTGTACACCCATTTGCACCCAATTGCTTTCTTGTCCTTTGGTAAAGCTACCAACTCCCAAGTAACATTAGCATCCAACGCCACCATCTCTTCATCCATACCATTATCCCATTTAGGGTTTCCAATTGCCTGTTCAAAACAAGTGGGTTCAACCTCTTGTATGACTATCACCATGTATGCGTAATGATGAGCTACAAAGCCATCATATGTGAGTCTTTGTAGAAGGTACTTGACTCGTGTGGATTTTTGTACTCCATTATTGTTGTTAGGTGTTTTCAAAGCTTTCTTAGCCATCTGAATTCTGGGAGTAATAACTGAAGGGATTTTTGATTCTTCACCCACATTCTTCTCTAAATCACTTGAGTCATCATCTACATGAGGATTTCTAGATGATGTTTGAGAACTACCATCTACAATGTTTGAAAATCTTAATCTTCCTTTCCATGGAGTGCTACTGGACCCACTAATTGAAGACTTTTGTGGTCCACTAATTAATTGTGATTCTTGTTCCACATTTGATAAAACATCGCCATTTATAGCCTTTCCATCTTCTGCTATCTTTAGTGGTGAGTACCAGCTAACCATTTCATCAAACACAACATCTCTATTCACTTGCAACTTCCGAGTGAAAAGGTTAAAGCATCTATATCCTTTTTGTTCTAAGGAATATCCAATGAAGATACACTTCTCAGCTTTTGGATCTAGTTTTGATCTTTTTTCATTAGGAACATGCACATATGCAATATAACCAAACACTCTGAAGTGTAAGACATCTGGTTTCTTGCTTGTGAATTTTTCTTCAAGTGTCATGCCATGAACTACTGTTGTGGGTGTTCGATTCATGATATAGATTGTCTTGCTACCACTTCAACCCAAAAGTAATTTTGCAAATTCTTTTCATTCAACATGGCACGTGTTATTTTTGCAATGTGCCTATTTTTCCTTTCAGCAACTCCATTCTGTTGTGGGGAATAACTGCATGAGTATTTCCTTTGAATTCCATTCTCCTTCAAGTATTCATTGAATTCATTTGAAAAGTACTCTCCCCCTCCATCGAACCTTAGGCACTTGATGTTCACACCCTTTTCCTTCTCCACCATTATTTTGAAATTCAAAAAATGTTGAAACACTTCACCTTTGTGTTTCATGAAGTAGACCCACACGTTCCTTGTGTGGTCATCAATGAAACTCACATAGTACTTGTATCCTCCAATGGATTTTATTTTCGTGGTCCACACATTTGAGTGGATCATTTCCAAAGGTTTGGAGCTTACATGAATTGTTTGAACTAGGAATGGATGCCTAACTTGCTTCCCTAATTGGCATGCTTCACAAACTTCTGACATTAGCTCTTCTATTCCAAATTTGGGAAGACCTCCAATAAGATTTTGTTACTCCATCAGCTTAAGACGTTGGAAATTAACATGGCCAACTCGCTTGTGCCAAATTCCAATGTCTCCAGCTCCTTTTCCATGTGTGAATAACATGGAATTCACCTCTAGCATGTTCACATCTAAGGTGAACATTCGTCCATTCCTTTCCCCTTTTGCAATTAATTTGCCTTGGTTCTTCATGTCTTCCACAAAACATCCATTTGGGTTGAATGTCACCTGTAAACCTTGTTCCACCATCTGGCCTACAGAGACCAATTTTTTTATTATAATTGGAAGATGAAGTACATTTTTCAAGTACTTTGTTTGCCCATCTTACATGGACAATGGCACCTTGCCGATTTGTGTGATGGGGTGTGTAGTGTCATCACCAGTTTCCACAAACTCTAGTGTCTTCAAAATCCTTTGTGTCTCTAAACCATTTTTCATGACTAGTCATGTGATTTGAAGCTCCAAAATCCACATACCAAACATTGTTATCTGATACACCTCCTATCATTGAATTTGCCATGTGCTGCATCACAAATAGTTGCTCATCACCTTGATTGCTAATTGATGCATAATTCCCTTGTTGCATCTTTCCATTTCGTGCATCATGCTCTCTTTGATAACAATTATTTGCCATGTGACCAGGTTTCCCATAGTAGTAGCAATTTGAATCACTATTTGGTTGTTGACCTTGATGACTTCCATCATGACCTCCACAAGTTCCTCTTCCTTTAAAGTTTCCTTGTCCACCTCCATGAGACTGACCTTCATGTTGATGATGTCCACCATGCGAGCTTCCATGTCGGCTTCGAAATGAGGTTTTAGCACTTCTACCTTTACCTTTATTAGAATTTGAGTAGAAAGCACTTTCTTGTGATCCTCCATTGGATGAGGTACCAATAACTCTCATCTCTTCATTTATAAATAGGGTTATTAAGTCTTGGAAATTGGGAAATGTTTCTCAAACTACAATTGAAGTATGAAACTGGCTATAGTCTTTTCCAAGACCATTCAAGGTCACGGCCACTAGATTTTCATCATCTATAGGGGCTCGTATAGATGCAAGAGCATCTGCAAGGTTTTTCACCTTTGTAGAATAATCATTGATGTTCATCTTGTTTTTTTGCAGATTATGCAACTCTTACTTGAATTGCATTTTGTGGGCTTGTGTATTGGTGCCATACATCTTCACTAATGTATCCCAAGCTTGCTTGGGTGATTTTGCATCTTGAATATGCACAATCATGGAATCGGACACACTTGTAGAAAACTAATATAAAACTTTCCTTGCTTTTTCATGCCAAGTTTTATTGGCTTGAATTTGTTGTTGTGTGGGGTTTTCTGGGAAAGGAGGTTCTGTTTCATCACCAATTACAAATTCCTAATAACCTTTCCCCCATCAAGAAATTCATAATCCTAAATTTCTACACTTGGAAATTATTCTTGTATAATTTCTCAATTACAATTTGAGAAAGACCCTCCGCCACCTCTCAAGGCAACACTCAATGTCTTCTTGGGTTTCTAGGATTAGGATTAGGGTTTTCCTTCCTTAGGTTTATAGGATTAGGGTTAGGGTTAGGGTTGAACAAGATGGACCTTGCATATGTATGTATGTATCGAGTATTATACAAAATTATATATTATACATAGATTTTATGTATATGTATGTATCTCGTATAATATTTTGTATGGTATTAAGTGCATGATTACATACCAAAATTTCGTATGAAGGTCTTGATAATGTATTTGCACTTCCCAATCTTCAAACTCCTTCTTTCAAGTTCTCCCAAGTTGTATTTGCTCCACTTCAAAATTTTGTTTTGATGTCTTCTCAATGTAAACTTCTGTCATAACAACTTTACAAAGCTACACCGCTAACATATGACCTTGAATCCTTTTGAAATTTTGTTGAAACATGAAAAGCTATGTTTACTATCGTCTCTCAAAATTTCAGCTCATTTGACTTCATAAAATAAAAGATCTTGCTACTTCTTTGAAGTCACCTCAAACTAGGACCTGAACACAAAATGATTTACAACTCGCTCTTAGCAACTTCAAACTCCTTGAAATTTTGAAAGACACATAAGATATATGTCTTTTATATCTGTTCATAATTTCAACTCTATTGGTGATGACCACAAAGAGTCATCACTCTCAAAAGAAATTGACTTTGAAATCGAGGGTGAACCTTTAGATACTTGAATCTCTTTCAATACGTATCCAAATAACTTGAAATTTTCTCTCATGTATTTAGTCCTTTATGATCTATAAGATCCTAAAGCTATAATGCAAAAAAGCTCAAACAAAGGAAATATGACCAAAAAACCAAATTTGATACAAAATCTTCAAAAGCTCATAACTCTCACAAAACACATCTTTTTCTTTTGAAAATTTGATAATAGGAACATATTATAGTCTTCTATAATCTCTCCAAGTTTCATTCCAAGATCTTTTCAGAATAGATCTAAATCTAGATTTAAAGATTTGACTTCCACAACCCTTGATATGTGGATCTCCTTTCACTTCTTGTCTTTTCTTTTCTTTCTTTTCACTTCTTTCCTTTCCACGTTTCTCTTTTGCACTTGACAAACTCCTATGATATTATTAGAGACTTTCAAATTCTAGTTTTAGAAACTTTTTAGCTCTAGATCTCTTTCAACCTTCTCATCAAACAACCTAAGCTTTGATACCATGATAACAAATAGGAGATCTACTCAAGTGCAAACATAGAACTTTATTGAAAGGAAACTATAACACGATGCTCACAACACAAAACATAACATCAAAAACTCCTCAAGGTTTTTGTCACATGAAATACACAAACTTGTGTAATAAAGAAAAAAGAAACAAACCATCAACACCAAGGTATTTAACTACAAGACCAAACCATAAATAACCAAACTAATATAAGTAAAGAAAGTAATTCAACCTTGTGAAAGTAACCTAGTTACTTTCCTACTCCAGTAACTAATGAAACCTAACTAGTTGAGCTTGAATTCTCAACATTGCACCCCTCTTCTACTTCTAAAATGTTTGTCCCACAAAAGGTTCTGATGATATTTCGACCTCAACAATTTGTCACAATTTGTTTAATGAGGCGACATTTTCAATATCCAAAATGCCATCATCACTGTGTGGCCATTCATAATTATGATCTTAAATTGGATTTTAATTATTATGTGATAATATTTACCCCATATCCCCCATCCAAGAGTATTGACGTGCTCCCAAGCTCCTTGATAGATTAAAATGTGAGTTTGAAACGAAAACAACGGAAAAGTAAAGAGCTGGGGCACGCTCTTTGGCTCGTAACAATTTGGGGGTAAAAGGGCGTGTTGGAGCTTTGAGATGGGGACTACGAATATTGACAAACATTAATTATTCACACGAACCTGCACAAACCAAACAACAAGTTGGTTAGTGCGTAGTTAAAGCACTTTGGTGTAGGGATGAACCACGGGCAAACACAGACTCATAAAACTCACCACGGCGCAGACTTGGGGGAAGCCACCACCTTCCCCCTTATAATATATTTTGTGCCTGGCCACGGGACTAGTACCCAAATGTCATTTTGTCCCGGGATTCCCAAGTGGGAGTCCCGAAATTCCCACAACTAGGACTCTTGCGACTTTGGGGGCCCATAACTTTGCGTGCAAACCTTTGATGGAGATGAGGTATGAAGAAAAGTTGTAGCCCTTGTTAAGAGCTTTTCGACAATATGTGGCACGCCACCTGCACGTAAGGAAATCGAGGCAATTTGTGACTTTTAATGGTTGGGAATCAAATTGCCAATTTGACTCCTGACCTTTCTTTTGGCCATAACTTGTGTTTGAAATGTTCAAAAGGGTCATACGAGCCCATTTTAGACATCTAAGTTTCAATGATATAAGGAACTCCTAAATCTAATTGGTTTTGACCCTTACAATTATTCTTTGAAGGTTTGGGAATCCATCGAAACTCCAACTCCCAAAAATGGAAGCTCACTTGGGAGTGTGAAGGTTCATTCCCTCACATTCTCTTACATTCATGGGAGCATGAAATGTGACTCCCGGGCTTCCTTTTTGGCCCACACCCTTGCAAGCCCTTGCTTTGGTCACGAGCCCAAGGCTAGGGTTGTGACAAGTACATCATTTGATCATGTTTCTACCTATTTATACTTGGATCACAACCATGTGATTATCTATAACAATTGTTGTTGTGCTAACATTAAGTACTATAGATGCAACTACTTTTTCATTCATTGGCTTAATATTGTAAATTTATGGTTGATCAACTTTCAATTTATGGTTGTGTCGTTATACATAACCTACTAACTTTCTTATTTCGACCTTTACAAGTTGTACCCAACACTTCATGGCCTATGGACTGCCATTGTGTTTTCTTACCAATGTAGAGCTCTTCTTGACATACTTTTAGCAACTTAATCCCTCAACTATGGTAATCACCTATGATACATCTCCTTCTATGGAACTTAGCAACATCCTCTTTGGAACACGATATTGAACTCCACAATGAAGTCAATGTATTGTATGTTTGAAGATGGGCACTACAAGGGGCTTCATGACCTAACATACTATTCAATTCATGTTTGCATACACTCTAACAAGGACAAACACAATCACCATGGATGCCCTTTCCTAATACTTATTGGAAACAACTTGAAAACAAGCAAAAAATGAAAGATTCAAGGTTCGTGAAATGGAACATTGTATTAACTAACAAGAAGATTACAAAGGTTGTATGCTTCAAATGCTATAATCACAAAACTATAACTTGTAACAACTGACAATGCTTGAAGGTTCTATGTGCATTCAAAAACCATGAAAGGAGATAATGAAATACTACTTAAAACCACTCCACTATATATTATCTTGTAACCTTAAAGTAGCTGCCATTTAACCCTAACCTAGCCACCACCAAACCTTAACCCTAGCCATCACCAAGCCCTAACCCTAGCCGTCGCCAAGCCTTAAGTAGTTTCCACTTTTAAATCCTAGCCGCCACTATTCAACCTAACCTAACTACTACAAGGATGAGAATACTATTTGATGAATGTTTAACACATTCAACAACATTGGGAATTGGAAACAAATATTATTCTAACAATGCTCGTATTGACAACATTTGTTTGAAATGATTAATTGATGTGGTTTGTTATGTAATGCCAACTTATTAACATCTTTCAAGATTTGTTCACTATAGGTTAGCCATGTCCTACCTTGGCAATTAATAAGGTTCAAACCCAAAAATCCAACTAAGGTGTGAGGGGCATTTCATGATCAATTTTTTGATGACATAGAGTATGGCGGTGGAGGGGAGCAAATGGTGGAGGATGTTCACATAGGGAATAATGTTGTAGTCAAATGACAAACTAATACCAATGAAGATTATTGGATTTTCTTATGTGACAAGGGTCTACACGTGGTTGAAGAATGCTTCATAGACGGGCGGCGCCAAGAGTGGTTTCCAAGTGATTAGGTTCTTCAAATCTAGTATGAAAGATTAAGACTAAGTAACATGTCATACATTTTGTGCGAGGACTCTCCACTTGCAATTTTATTTTCCCATTTGATAATTGTTTCCAAATTTAATATGCCACCTACTTCCCATTATGTGTAAGGTTCAAATGCAACTTGTGAATTGACAATTGATGTCATGGGCATTATTCAGCAAGGACTTGAAGCTTATGACCTAGTTGATGCAAATGAAGATTAGTGTTCATATTACAAATTTCTTATTAAATAAACATCAGGTTTAACCATATATACTTTCTACTTGTTGGAACACATTGTTGTATCTCATGTTCATTTTCATGTTTTGGCATTATGCCAGAGGTCAATTGGTTTTACTTACCTTGATGGACAAATTAGTTGGTAGAACAAGCTACATGCTCATCTTTCTTCCACTAGGTTTTGCATATATGAGGCAATGAGTGTAAAAACATCTATGGATAAAATCAACCATGTTCAAATAGTGTCGAAGTAATAATGTGATTTTGGGAAGGTTTTGTGATTTTGGATACATCATGGGTTTATATGCCTCAATCGGTTACATGGTCAGTTCAATAAGGTTGTGAAAAAATAACAAATGACATTTTCTCATTGAAAGCAAAGGAGCTTGATAAGGTTGAAGATACTTTCAAATTTGATTATCCATCATATTTTACAGTTCATGTACATCTTATATAGTTTTTATCAAGTTGGCATATACTACATAATTACAACAATGTCAATACTTCATACAATCCAAAGAAAAGGAGTTGGCATATTGTTCATCACCTTCTCAATGTTCATGAAACAATTATAACAATATGGTATTGTGAGGCATTCTTGCACACCTTCAACATGAAGATATGCACTCAGAAAACCCATTTGGAATTGGAACTACTATGTAGTTGTAGTCTAACAAATAAGGTGGTTCGATGTAATGCAATGAAGTTCACTAAGAATCTAATGTGTTGTGTCCACTTGGAAGATACAAAGACATTGTGGGATAATCGTAACTCACCATGATGGAATGTGAAGGGGCATTATGTTGATGTTCATTCAATGTCACGCTTGATGGTTGGACCCTTCTTGTTCCATTTGTCATAACATTTACATACAACCTCCTAATCTAATATGCATTGGATTTTCGAAAAACTAATCTAAAAAGAGTCATGTTACAAAATCTTATAATTTTTTATTTTTTTGATCAAGAGTTAAGCCTTGGGACTAAGAATCACTTTGCTTAGATTGAGGAAAAACAAACAAAAAATTCAACCCCTTTTACTTCCGGCAAGTGTAGCTCCCTTACAACCAAACCGATGATGTTGAAATTTGGAAAGAACCTTGTACACCTCTTAAACAAGAATTGTTTTAAGTTTGACACAAATCCAACGGTGGATCTGGGAGGAACAACTATTTGAAATAAAACTCCAAAGGCTTTGTCATGGAAATCCTTCCATGCTTAATTCGTGCACATATTTCTCTCATGAACAACCTTTCCACACATAAGAACTAATTTTCTTTTTTTTCCACACATTCCTTCCCTTTTTTTTCCTTTCCCCAACCCAAGAGACTCCCCTCTTATTCCTTGGTAAGCCTCCATGACCTTTCCTTGAACTTGTTCCCCTTGCCCAATGGAAGCTTCGAAATCCTCCCTCTAATCAATGGCTTCCTCATCCTTCAAGAGCCAATGAAACTTGAGAATGATTTGCCTTCCAATTGATTTTAGGATGAGAATTCTTGGGCCCAATGAGACAAAAAAAATTCCATCCTCCAATTAAATAGGATGACAATCTTTGTGACTAATGGGATTGGAGGACTCATCCTTTCCCTTATCTTGGATATCTTGATGAGGTTCTTGAGCTTGATCCTTATCTTTTCTGTCCGTTGACCCTCACTTCCTACTTCTTCATCCTAATTATTTCAAGTAACTAACTACTAGGACAATTTATCAGTAGGAACAAGTAAACATCCTTGAGTCCTTACTTGATTAAATCAATTAAATGGTTGAAGTAACATCCTCGCATACCATTTATTCTTTTGATATCCCTTACTTATTTTTATTTTTATTTTTTTCCATGCACTAATTAACTATGTAGTACACAGTAAATTGGAACTAAAATTTGAATCACAAAACCCCCACATACTTCTAGATCCACCGTCGAAATTAGGGTTCGATGAATCCATTAGATCTAGGATGTTCGAGTTTTCATGAGGTTCCGCCGTCCCTCCCACACCTTACGTCTACCTTAATTTGTTAAATAATTAAGCCTCGACCCCTTTTGAACGCAAGTACCACATTGTTTCTGGTACCCTTTTGGTTTTTGTTGATGTAGGTGAGAATTTAGTCATGGCAGATGATGTCATTATGCCCTCAAATCCTCCAAGTTCACTAGTAGAAAAGGAAGAGCTCGAAGAACCATCGCTTGATGTGAATGTCTCTCAACGGTCGCGCGAAGAAGAACCGTTCAGAAAAGTGGTGCGCACTTGAGTCAATTGTTCAGCATGGGATCATCAATTGTCTCCTAACCTACATGCCTTAGCAATCTATTTAGAATTTGTCCCTGCTTGTGGAGCTGCACCAAAAAGGTTTGAAGAGTGTCAATGTGAAGATGACGACATTCGTCTTCATTGTCGAACTTGGGTTCCTAGTGATGGCCATTATCATTGGCTACGAGGCCCAATCAACCCCCTTTCCATGGAGCATGGAGCCGAATACCTAAATCCTTCCTTAAGTATTGTAGAGGTATTGGTTAGGAAAGCAATCCTTCCTTAAGCAACATAGAGCCATGTGTCTAAGCACCCCATGCTTCCAAATTGTGGTGAGCAAATAAAAGTCTCCTTAACCAATGCATATAGATGCAATAAATAACCATTTAGTATTTTGCTAAGGACATTTCAAAGCCACATATTCAAATTAAGTAGCTAAGACTTTGCATGAATTCATAAGTGTTTCGTTTCTTAATATTTTAAGTTTCCCCAATATGCACCATCTACAGCTTCTATAAACCCTAAGTCTTTATGGATCACACATTCATGGATGGCTTCTATAAACTAGCTACTCTCGATGAATGGTGGGTTGATGAAATATAGGAATTCCTAATTGACTCAAAGGTGTTTTGCCCAACTTGAATTGATGAAACTAGTTTATGCATTCTCTCTTCACAGAAAAAAATACCAAAATGAAAACTCTTCATAAAATCTATGTTGAACACTTGACATCACTAAACTTGATTTCATTTGAAATCCTCATAAGTGCCACATCCATGGTTCTTACTTTTATTAGGATTAGAGGAGAGATTGCGTGGTATCATAGTAATCACAAGCACATAGAACACACAAGTATGTGAACAATGCTTGGAGTGAGAGATTCAACTCCCCTCCAACCTTGCTCTTTATCCCTTCCATGTACCACGACATTGACAAACCATATGGGATAATTATTTCTCTCCCTCATTCTAACATGTTCGTGGTACTAACATATCTCAAATCTACCTATGTCTTTAATTGCTTGCAACACTTATCTACCACATTGTTTTTAATATCTACCACACCATTATCTATGTTTCTAACATTTACATCATAATCTTCAACACTCCCACTTTGCAAGTAATCTAAGACTCCCAATCCCATGCTTCTTGTAAGGTTTTGATGTCGCTCCTTTACCAATGCCCTTGTCAACACATCTGCCACCATATCTTGAGTTGGGCAATACTTGAGGCCTATTTCTCCACTCTCCAACTTCTTTCGAATGAAGTGGTGTTGTATGTCAATGTGCTTTGTGCGAGAGTGGTGGGTAGGGTTCTTTGCAAGTGCAATGCATCCTTGATTGTCACACATGATGCTTGTTGCTCCATCTTGCACAAGTCCCACATCCGCCATCAACTTTTTCCACCATATGGCCTCCTTGGTGCATTGAATAGTGGCCATGTATTCGGCCTCTGTGGTAGACAAGGCAATTGTAGGTTGCCTCTTGCAATTCCATGAAATGGCTCCCACTCGAACAAAGAACACGTACCCCATGGTGGAACACCACTCATTTGCATCTCCACCCCAATCAGCATCACAATATCCCCTCAAACTAACATCCTTGCGTCCAAGGCACAATTTCAAGTCCAAAGTGCCCTTCAAGTACCGCATGATGCGTTTCACCGCCATCCAATGGGAAGGATCAGCCCTTGACAGTGCTATCCTCCATGAACTCAACATCCCTACACTTGATGATCTTCTTGGATTGCACACACATGAGTCTATATGCCTTGGTGCCTTCACAATACCCAAGAAACAAGCATTTTGTGCCCTTTGCATCAAGCTTACCCCTCTTCTCGTCCGGCACCATGGCATACGCAATGCATCCAAACACACGCATGTGTGAAATGCAAGGTTTTCTCCCACTCCACGCTTCCTCGGGTGTGATGGACGCCAATTCCCTTGATGGAAATTGATTGCTTGTGTAAGCCGCATTCACCACCACTTCCGCTCAAAGTGACTTCTTGAGGTTTTGAGCATGAAGCATGCTCCTCGCCATCTCCACAAGGGTGCGGTTTGCACGCTCTGCCACTCCGTTTTGTTGAGGCCTATATGGTGTGGAGTTTTGCTTCTCAATGTCGTGTGCCTTCAAGAAGCCCTTGAATCCCTTGGAAATGTACTCCCCTCCATTGTTTGACCGAAACACCTTGATCTCGTGCTCTGATTGTGTCTCCACAAGTGCCTTGAATTCCTTGAACTTCTCCAAACAGTCCCCTTTGGACTTCAACAAGTACACCCACACCTTCCTTGAAAAGTCGTCAATGTACATCACAAAGTACCTTGCACCACCCAAGGATGTGGTCTTCATGGGGCCGCATACATCTGAATGCACAATCTCCAGGGGCTTGGTGGCACGCATCCCTCCATCGCTTGGAAATGGTTTGCGATGTTGTTTTCCCTCAATGCA
>Ga0116228_10003005_pt1 | contig 14772 bp, 10 predicted proteins | sample S1TSphfallax_2_FD_89694 | JGI IMG/M metagenome (GOLD analysis project Ga0116228, IMG submission 89694) | Host-associated microbial communities from peat moss isolated from Minnesota, USA - S1T2_Fc - Sphagnum fallax MG | ecosystem: Host-associated > Plants > Peat moss > Unclassified | place...
TCAAACTCATAAGCATTAAGCCACAGGAGTTGCCTTTCTAGAGTGGGGCATCTTCACATCAACCCATCGTCTAGCTGCTGCTGCACATGGTTCTTAAATCATCATCAAAGCTTATTGTCATTCTGGGAAGCTGTAGACATGTGCACATTGTACAAACCCTTAAAATCCTACTCTGAAATAATACTCTTGTACCATGACTACTTTGGCTGTTTTGCTGGAGATTGTCTGATCACAAGAACTTCACCAAGAACATCGAGGTTTGAGGAGGACAACCCAGCAAATGAAGATCACAAATAGATAGTAGATATCTCAGTCTGTAAAAAGATCTATTGTTTGACACTTAGATTGCAAAGAAGCTCCTTAATAGTTTGATTGATGTCATTCATGGTTGCATCTGAAGATTGAAATCTTTCTACATCTGCTGCTGCTGCTGCTGCTGTGGAACCATGCATCTGAAGATTGAAAAGGCTCTACAAGCTGTAGCTCCTGTGGAACTACTGCATCTGAAGATTGGAACCCAAGAATTCCATCTGAAAGCTGTTGCTGCAACTGTGCGTGCATCTGAAGATTGGAACCCAAGAATTCCATCTGCAAGCTGTTACTACTATGGATGGATCTCTGAAGATTGGAACCCAAAAATTTCCATTTGCAAGCTGCTGTTTGTGGGTGCATCTGAAGATTTGGAGCCAAAAAATTCCATCTGCTGGTTGTGGGTGCAGCTCAAGATTGGAACTTAAAAGTTCCATTTGCAAGCTGCTGCTGCTGAGTTTATGTTTTTGACCTTTCCAGTTTTGGGTTGTGTGAAAAACCCAAAAAAGAAATATCCTCAGTGTGTGACAAACCGTAAATGCTTTATCATACTTTTGACACTGGACAGGTTTACCAGTTTTGGGGGATTTGCTGCTGAGATACGATGACAACTCTCCTACTAACTTAGCTGCAATACAGATAATATACCTATACAGACATCTGCTGCTGCTATTGTGCCATGCAGTAAAACCAAATCTTCCTTTGGTTTTCTCTAAATAAAAGTGAGCTTTTGCTAAATCAAGTGATTTCCAATTAGTTCTTTTGCACAGATTGACTGGCCGGATTATTTCCAAGTTTGTATTAGAGAACATGCCTTACTGAGCACATTCTGGCTCTAAGTGAGACACTAGGGTGAGGCTGGTAGGCTGAGCCCCAGGGCTGAACCAAGCGAGAATGCAACCTTTAGGGTGCCTGAGGGAGCGCATTCTGCCTCCTAGTGAGACACCAGAGTAAGGCTGGTAGGTTGAGCCCTAGGGATGATGTGAGGGAGGATGTGATGGTTGAATTGCCATGCCTTGCGGGTTGTGTAGGCGGCCAATTCTGATGCCCTCCTCCCACCTTCCCCATGCTCCCCAATATGGTTCACCTGCCTTTAAAACCAGAGAGCAGGTCACCCGGGGCAGATTCCAGTTCCCAATGTGCCCCGTGGCTTGCCTAGTGACTTGCTGGGAATCAGAATCTGGCCTTGATGGCTTGCTCTCTAGTACTTAGGTCAAGGTTGATAGGTAGGTTGTGAACTAGCACAAGTTGATCATTATGTAACAGGTAGGTAAGATACATCAGATCACAATGACAACTGATTTTGCCATTTAAGACAATAGAAAACTTGCAAAAATTCAGTCGACTGAAGTTTGGACTTTGGACCACTGTTGGCCAGTTCTTGGTTTTTACAAGAGTCATCGGTTTGGGTCTAGACTTTTTAATGAATGGAAGACCCTTGGGTTTCAAGTCTAGGGAATATTTTCAAAACTTAAAACATGCTGATTTCGGGGCAGGGTGAAATTTTCTTGACCAATGTTTCAGGGTCCGATAGGTCCACAAGAACCTCTGGTTTCGGGTTTAGGCCAAGGTCAGTGCCAGCTTATTCCTGGGGATAATTCCAAAGTTGATTTCTAAGCGGTTTTCATTTTTTGGGATTTTGATGTTCCCACCAAGTTCTTAAAAAGTCTCCATGGGGTTTGCATCAAGTTCCTTTTAACTTCACAGTGGGTTCTCAGAGTTCCTCTGAACCTGGCAGGTTTACTGAGTATCCCCTAGGAACCACTGGATGCCAGCACAGTCACATAGGCCATGAGGGTTGACATCTTATGATATTAACATGAGTAACAAGCATCAATTGTTGATTCATTTGCTGCTAGGCAAGTGCAGAACGAACCAACCTGTGCTTCAGGATGTCACTGAAAGTGCTGGTTCCATTTACAGGTGCTGAGATGGGCAACTGGCTCAGTGAAGATCTTCTCACAGAACCATGCTCCACTTGCAAGCACACGCATGAAGTGCTTACAGTGTGTCATGTTGTGGGCAACTACCCCATCACCTCGGTCTAATCCCTCCTTGCCTACTGCTTCTTGCTGGAGCTCCCACTCTTCACAGGCCAGTTTATTGTCCAATTACTCAGGCTCGCATTTCTCATCTACCTCTTGACTATCACTGTCATACTGTGCATACTTGCCATTCTGGAAGTGATGTGGTCCAACATTATACTAGAAGATTGGTGGAGACATGAGCAGTTTTGGGTTGTTGGTGGTACCAGTGGACATCTTGCAGCCATCTTCCAAGGATTACTAAATGTGATTGCTAGTATCAACATCTCTTTTTCCCTAACCTCAAAATCAGGAGCTAAGGATGAAAGTGACATGTGGACCTGCTTGTCCCTTCATCCCTCCTCATTCCTCCTATTACCATCATCCTGACAAGCACGATAGCCATAGCTGTTGGTTCTTCTCACTCCATCTGTAGCACCATTCTGTAATGGAGCAAGCTGCTTGGTGGTGTCTCTTCAGGTTGTAGGGTTCTGTTTGATCTCTATCCATTGCCAAGAGGTCTCATGTGCTGAAGTGGCTGAGTACCAACCATTGTGTACAAGTGCTTAGGTCTGTTCACCGTCATCATCTCCTGTTGTGGGTGTATGGCAGCTGTTCATCAAACAACTCTCAAACAAACGGAGGAAAAAACAGCTTTCAACTCCCATTCTAAAGAGCTCAGACAGCCAAACACAGCTCCAATCCACCTGTTCTCCAACAATTTGGCTCATCCTGGATACCTCCTGGATGTTACATCCACTACACTGAACACAGAACATTGATGTGAGAACCAAAAAGCTGTTTCAACAGAATGGAGTGAAGTCAGATTCTCCATGGTTTTTGCTCCTTCATCAAGAACACAAAGAGATATCTACTAGTACTGCAATGGATTCACTGCTGTTTCACTCATTGATGAATTCCAATCTTAGCAAAGGACTCAACTTGAGTAAATATATGGTTAGTAGCACCTGAATACTGCACTCAGGACTAAAACATCAAACTGAAAATTTGATCTTCATCTAGTCTGTTCCCACCTCATGAATATAGACTTCACAACTGAATATGCACCATGCATTGAACCCTTGATTACAGCAGTAACAGAATTAATTTGACACATTCTCTCTCTGGCTGAATAAAAATTGACAGACAGATGTGATTTTCCCCCACTTTGATACCCAGGAATAAGGATTCAATCAATCATGTCTTACAGTCTACAGACTAACAGCACCAATCAAATATCATGTCTTATCATAAAATTTACTGTATCTTCTACAAATAAACAATGTAAGCTTGGGTACATCATAGAAGCCACCTAGCCCAATGATATGATAATGAAGTCATACAGCCTGTGAGTCAATTGTTCTATGGTACACCTCAGGTTTCAAAGATCATTAACACTCATAGTCCTTACATACAGCCAGTGAAGGTTGAAATTGAAAGCATTGTAGAAGTCATGCAGTTGAATGCATTGTGTAGTTGAAAGAAAGCACCCTTCAATGTGTTGAGTTTATATGGCCATATGTTCCTGATGGATTTCCGCTGCTTCCTCTTCAGCAGCTGCATCATCCCCATCTTCCACAAGCTGAGTTGCAAGATTGAACTTGTTGTACCATGACAATCTGCCAGCTCCAAATAAACCTGAGGGCAGTATGAGTTTTGACATCAAAAGACCTATTGTGATTGACAGCCCAACCACCAACATGTTGAAAACAAACCCCATGCCTGAAAGAACATCATCTTTGAGCATGGCTTCCACCCCCCGCACTCCGATTCCCCCAGGAACTAGCAATAGAATGCCAGATAGAACCATGACTAGTGGGAGATCCCCTGTCACATTTGAATATGCAGTCCCTGCATCCAGATCAGACAAATTTGTCACCCGCTTCACCTTGCTTCATTACTGCGGGAATTCAAGGATGTATTTATAGGCACACCAACTTCAACACTTCATATGTGGTTTCTTGCCACTTTTGGGACTCTGTAACAAAATTGAACTGTAGTGATGGTTTATGGGGAGTAGAACAGACCTGTGAGACCCACAGCAAAGGCAGCAATACAGTCACCGGTGCCTTGATCAATGTGAGAAGAGAGCACTTGAGATACTACATACCCCACAAATGATGACAGCACCATGCCTGGCCACTGTTCAAGCCGGGCATTCAAAAGTACATTCGATGAGAAAGTGAATCCAGCAAACCTGTTGTAAAAAACTGGATCAATATTTCTCACTCAGACAAGATTCATAAACTTTAATGCAGACAGTTCTGAAGGAGATTTAAGAATACAGGCATTTTATAAGGGCACACAGTTGAACATTGCTCTGTGTTTGCTATGCAATCAGGACTTCAAGAGGGATATCCACAAGTTTATCTATGTGCTCCAGGATCCTGAAGCCCATGAGAACATCTGTCCTGAATGACAGGCTATGACCAGGTTGGGTATCTAGCTCCATTCAGGCTCACCATATTCCTTTGGTCCAAATGGGGAGATCCTGAGGTGGACATCCCTGTTTGCTAGGCTTAGGGGCCCACCACATCATATCTTCTCCAACTGCCAGTCCAAAACCCAGCTGCAGTGCTGCGAAGAGGGCATACATGACACGAGAAGTCCCTGTCACATGTGATTCTGCTACCATCTCACTCACCCCCACTGTCAACGGCATTCCTGCACAATCACACATCTCTCTAATCATCAGCAATTTGGACTACAGTTTTGATACTTCTAGGGTTGGTGACTCTGTAGTAACAGTTTGCTGCATGTGACAAGAGAGTTCATGACTGAGAGGTAGCCAAAAGTTTTGGGACATTGAATTGGCAAAAGATACATCTACTTGACACATTTGTAAGCAGTAGTGATACTCAGTAATGTAGATCAGTAAAGTGAAGCAGCATGGAAAAGCTTAATTAGGTGAGAAACTCAGAATCAGCAAACCTGGGAGAAGCTGCACTACTGCTGATAGTGCCATCGAGAAGTAACAAACGTTGAACTTGTCTTTGAGATACACAGAAAGTACCCTTGCTAAAAAGGAGACTACACATGCAGAGCTGAACTCCAAAACAGTTGCAAAGAGGGGAGACCTTGATGAAATCAGTTCAAGAATCCCAACAGCACATCCAAGAAGGAAGGAGAAGGCACCATCCCACAGGCCCCCTGCCACCAAAGCAATGAACCCAGATGACCAAGTGCAGCCACTCCTCTGAGCTTGGCAGAGAAAACATTGGGCAAGTTATGTAGCTTAACAAGAAGCTACCTGCATGGGCTACCTGTTTATCTGGCTGCTAGAAAAACTTACATATAATGCCAGCAGGTTACAACCATATTGCAGGGTAAGAAAAAAACTTTAGTGATTTTATTCTGTATATCCTTGTTTAACATGTGTGAGTACCATCAAAAAAGAGCAGAGAGGCCATGGCTGAAGATAATGAAAAGCAGAAAAGTCGCCACCATATCCCAAATGCAGGGGGTGATTTAGCTATGGCCTTCAGGCGCCAGTATGCCAATAGCACAGGGGCTCCTTCTTTGCCCACTCTATTTGCAAGTTGATCAGTCCGCCCCAACTTATCTACATCAAGTTGGCTATCCACTGTCAGCACATGAATGTCTTTCCTGTCCCTGTTGCCACATTGTCCAAAGAGAAATCACATCTTCTACATCTCAAAATCATTTAGCTGGATGGTACATGTACAGTGAGAATAATTGAAGGCCTCTATCCATTTTGCATGAAGGCTTCTTATCAGTCTTCTCTCAGTATAATAACAGCAGAGAAACTGACAACCACTCTAAAGAAGTATCTGGTACCTGGTTGGGTCATGATCATCATCACTCATGGGGAATGAGAGAAGGATCAGAGAAGGGAAGACAGCTATGCTGGTCTCAACATTCAGACGGTCAGCAGCTCTGTCAATGAGATACTCAGTTCGTGACGCTGAGCTCCCATATGAGTGGAGAGCGACAGCAAGCTTCAGCAGAAAACTCCGCTTAAGACGAGGATTTCCTCCTGCATGTTTTCCTGATAACCGCCTCACTGCCACACACATACTTGTATTAGCCATGTGTTAAGAGGCTTAGAGCATCTCCAGCAGTGCTCAGTATGTGACCCCACAGGCATATTTCTCACATCCAAGTATCACTATTTACTTTTTTCCAACCCCACCCATAAAACTAAGTGGGACTGCAAATAGGTGGGAGACTACTAATAGCAACCCACCTTGATGAATCAAACTATATGGCAAATCACAACAAATGTTAGGCTTTGATGTGCCTTTTACCAGCTTCAGCATCCTGTGCAAAAATGCTGGGCCATGAACCATGTGTTGCAAAGCCAAACTGGCATCATTTGACTTTTGTTCGTCCAATTTTCTTTTGCAGAGCCACATACTGAGCACCAGTGGTGCTGCTCTTATGGGCTTCCTTGCTCATAGCAATTGGGAGTTTGCTGATGCAGGAGGCTGGAGCAGCTCAAGCTGGGAGCACAACCTAAGCTGATTAAAAAACTATTTAATCTAAGTGAGGATATCTTGATAGCTTTGTCCCAACAACCCTCTTGTTCTTTGACCCAGTAGTTGACATTGTGTTTGCATGAAAAGGTCAATCAGGTTTACTTACAGATCTCATCCTCAGAGAGTGAAACCTCTTGGGTCAGATGCTGGTGGTGTCCATCATTTCCAGTATGATGATGTAAACTTGAGGAAGCACTGTTTTGTTGAACACCATCACTATTTGCTTGGCCTGCCACCCCCAGCAGCCTCTGTTTGAGGCCTGGTATCATTTTGATAGAAGAACACTCCCTGAAGTCTTCTGCAGTGTTTGTGTAAAGCTTGCATGAAATTCAAGCTTCAGACAACCAACAATTCTGCGCAGCATTCTTTGCTCAAAATAGATGGTTCATCCTGCAAAGAGAATATAAAAGATAAGAGTTCTGTGAATATCAGCATGAGCCTTTTCAGAAGGACAGATTGTCGAGATATCTCATACTTCAGATCTGTGGAGAGGTTATCTTTTCCCAAATCCTCTCTTAAGGGTACATATACTCATGATGAGGAAAGGTTTCTTTGCTGAGTGTTCTTTGGTTCACGACCCGTCTCTAGTTCACGGGAATTTTGCAATCTTGAAGTCGAAATTCGTGGAAAGTTCACTGATACTGAAAAACAGACGCAGATTCAAGCACCGGAAACCGCGATAATGCGCGGCAAGTACAACCTCAAAAATTGAAGAACCGACGAGAACATAGAGGCTTCAACACAGGCTTCTATGTTTCGATTTCCTGGATCGAGCTAAAGACTTGCTCCTGGCAGCTGACATCAACCTCCTTAAAATATCTGAATATCCAGTCACCAGTGGACATTTTCTTCTCTAAAGAAGATATTGTATGGAGCATTATGCGAGAGCAGGAGTTTTGATGGCAGGAGATCAACCTCTCAAATTTCCGACGGAAGAACTTGGGATTCAGGAAGGACATTTCGAAAACACAAAAAAAAAAACCATCTACAATCAAGCTCGAAAAAACAGATCTAAGTAAGAAAAGCTTCTATGTTCCGATTTCCTGGATTAAGCTAAAGACTTGCTCCTAGGAGCTGACATCAATTGTCTCGGCAGATATTAATGTCCAGTCACCAGTGGACATTTTATGGAGCATTACAGGAGAGCAGGAGATTTGCTGGCAGGAGATCAACCTCAAACTTCCTATGGAAGAACTTAGGACTCCGACTCATATTTTGAACGCAGGAAAAAACAAACCATCTAAATCAATCCAAGCTCGACGGGAAGGATATAATTAACACAAGCTACAGTGTAATCTTACAGAAAAGCTGGAATGTTGAATTGTGAAATGAAAAAGGAAAGCTCACCAGCAGCCATTCCTGGGCGCAAGAGAGAGAACAAAGCAGGTCCAAAAGCGCATCTTCAAGCTGTTTGCCCACCGGTGCTTGCACTCCAACACGTCGAGCAACTCCCGAAATGATTGAAGAAAGAGAATTCCAGCGTGCAAAAAACTTCTCGCAAGAAACCTTTGCGAGGAGCGCAGCCGGGACTGAGAGACATCGTACCTGCGGCGGGAAAGACGACGGAGGAACCATGGTTAGTGATTCCTGTGACTCATGGTTAACTAGAGTTAGGACTCACCAATAGGCTGTGATCTCCGAATGGACGCCGCGTGTCCATGAGAATTTATTAAATTTATTGGAAAATTTTGATTAAAAGGATAAAATAACATTTTTAAATTTCAAAAGCGGGGTACTGACTCCTGACTCCTTATGATCGCTTTTGTTTTTTTTAAAAAAAATTTAATCAATTTTATGTCATAAGAAATTTGGCGAATTTTTCCAAAACATCAGCCAAAGTTGCCGAATTTACACTAAGAAGACCAAATTTCCCAATTTTATTTTCCAAAACTTTCCCCAAGTGTTTTCGTCAAAATAAAAATGACAAAATTTGTTGAAAAGAAAAACACTTCTTCAATGCTTGCTTTGTGGATAAAATTTTCATGGTTTTCTTTCTTTCTTTCTTGCTTCCTCTTTCCTCCCTTCCTTTTCTTTTTATCCCCAATGGATAATACATAATAGGTAGGTACCTACCTACCTACTAGTGGCCTTATCTCCAAGGATCATCATGCTTTTGAAGGCTTCTCTCACTTAGGCTGAAATTTTGAACTTTGAATCCTTACCATATGAAAAACTTTTGGTAATACTTGCCCTGCCCAATGATATATTTTGCATACAAAAAGAATAATAACCAACATAGAGATAGGCTTCAACCTAACCATATGAAAAACTTTTTTTTTGTCATACCCAATGACAAATTACACACCAAAAGAAAAAAAAAAAAAAACAAATATGTATGTGGAGTGTAGAGAGAGTCTGTCAATCAATCAATACCTAATCTCCAGACGTCAAAACATCCTTGGAGAGCCAAAAGACCCCAATGGGAGGCAAGAAGAGGACACAATTTTTTGTCACAATATGAAAAAGCAACCACCCAACAACAACAAAAGGTGAAATTACAAGGCCCTTGAGAAAAGCTTGGGATTGATCATTAACATTAAAATCAAATAAAGGCGAGAAAGCTTCAAACTTCCTACAGGTTTTACCAGTGTTTTGTGGGTCTAGGGTAGATTGGTGCTTCAGTGATCGCCTGCCTATGATTGAACACTTATTTACATCTTCTTCATCATATGTGCTTCATTTTGAGTGATTTAAAACGTTATGAGAACACTTTCTCAAGCTTTAGAAATCATCTTTGAAGTGCAAAGGAAAAGGAGTTATGAAAAAATAACAAGAAGAAAAATAAGCTTTCCAACTTACAAAACACTTTTTTTATCCAGCCTTACCTTGAGCACTTAAATGTTCGATCATCATCGACCAGTCTACCCTATTGTTTTTATATATATCCTCAAGTAAAGGGTTTTTTTTTTTTTTAATTGCTTTACCCATTGAATAAGGGTATAATATTGCTAAATTCTTTCCATTGGGAACCCACATATTATGATACGATTATGATTTGTAGCAAATAGGTTAGGTGTGGGCAATCCCTATCATATATACCATTATTTGGTGGTAAAATATAGGTACTGTGTTTTAATTTATTTAATTGAACATGATGGAAATGTCCACAGTTTGGAAATATTTAGACAATTTACAAAGGTGGAGCCCAATGGTATTATGCACAAAATCCAATTTTCAGAATGCAAGAATCAAAAGAGTTTGATTCATGGTTGAGTACAAATATTCACAAACACTTTTTTCTTTTTTTCTCTCTTAAAAAATTTGCTCAATGAAACATGGAGTTGAATTGCCTAATGTAACCTACACACACATGGAATGTTGCAACTAAAGAAGTTTGAAAGGTTTTTGTGGATCTAATGTTTTGGATTGATGGTTGTACTCATTTTGTTTGTTGAACCCACATTCCAACAAATTGGCAAATTTTTGAGAACAATAAGTAACAAATTTGCCAAATTGGCACCAACACATCCCAACAAATTGGCAGAATTGAAAACACCCACAAATTGATTTTTGATGTATATAATAAGTTTCATGGCCTACTTTACCTAATCTTATTTACTCAGATTTTTGGCACATATTTTCTCCCAAGTATGTATATATCTTGCCTATATATCTAGGGGTACAAATAGGGAACAATTTTTCAAATTTACATATGCACCTCGTGCAAGTATATTTTTAAAAAAAAAAAAAAATTGAGGTAAATATTAGCCTAGGAGTACTCAATGGGTATATATATATCCAGGCAAAAGATATACCCACACAACACTGGTTCTTAAATATAGAAAACATAACAAAGTACTCCAACTGGGGGTAAGTGGAGTAGGAGACCAAGTTGTGACAACTAAACCCTAAACCCTATGCCCATCACTGAACAGTGGCTGGTAACTGAATGGAGCCATAGAACAAGGACAGGTCGGTTAGGGTTTGATGTATAACTCAATTAGCATTCAAGTTGTACCTTATGACTGAACGGTTAGTCTCTAAAAAAATTGTGTTTGGGAATTTTGATACCCACCAATATATGGTCCTCTTTTGTGTTTGGTGATGGGAGAAAATTAACCTTCTTATGCCCCCATTGGGACCCACTTGGAAGAACAAAATGTTTGGTTATGAGGAGAATGTTGTGTCAATTGAACACTTGTTGGGTCACACTTGGAATAACAAGTGTTTGTTGATGGGGAGAGAAAATTGTGTCATTTGGGGCACCCATTGGACATCATGAAAAATAATGTGTGTTTGGTTTAAAGTGTAAGTTAGTCCAAATAGGAAAAATATTCACTCCCATTAAAATAAAAGATTGTTTGATAATGGGGTGATCTCATGTATGTAGTCCTCAGGGATTTAGGGTTGATGTTCCAAATCTAGAATGCACAAACATGCCTTAAACCTTAATGTGTAAAATATTAACTTTGAATGTCATATGAAAACACATTTACAACTAAAGACCATGGAAATTTCATAATTCTTTTTGCATTACATTCTTGCCAAAGACATCTATGTCAAGCAACAAGTTAAACAAAGTGGTTCAAAGGTTAGTTGAGAAGCATGCAAGAGCAACTTTAAATTTAACTTGGTTTGCAATTGCACCAATTCAAAAAGTAGAGGATAGGTTTTGCCAAAACTTTGCTTCAGTGTTGTGAGCCTATCCTCTATTCTATAAATGTGTCAACCTTGGTTTTACATCAAAAAGTTACAAAGAGACAAAAGCAAAAGCAATAATGTAAGCAAAAGTAAACGTTGTAGTAAACTTGCAACATACCAACATGGAATAACCACTAAAAACGGAAGGGGGGTTCAAAAAAAATGAACAAAATAAGGTGGAGTTTGGGTTTTAAAAAAGATGAATAGAACAAGGGGTGGAGTCTCAAAGAAGATGAACAAAACAAGGTGGGATTTGGGTTTTTAAAGAAAATGAATAGGATGAAGGGTGGGCTTTCAAAGAACATGAATAGAATGAAGTCTGGGTTGTTTAAGTTTTTGTAAGAAAAATGATGAAGATCAAAATAGAAAGGGGGCTGACATCAAAGCTAGAAGGAAGAGCTTAGATGATGAACATGTCACAACCATTTAAGCACAAGAAGCATCATCCTCCTACAACTTTCAAGCATGACGATTAGGTGAAAAGTAAGTTCATGTAACTAATAATGCACAACAATCACAACAAAGATTTGCCTCTTATAACCTACACAACACAACAAGTAAGATAATCAAGTGAGGACCAAGTTTAACAACGTATCACAAAAGCACAACGTTGACCAAATTAGTTGCAATCTAATCACACGCAACCATACATATATGATGAGTCAACAAATGAACACGTATTTTGTTGACTTTTCTTTCCATCCACGAATGTTTGTTGTTTGCAACTAATGTCATTTACAACTTGTCCAATGCAACTAAATGAAATATAATCACAAATGTTGTCTATGCCTAAAAACTAGTCGCAAAAACCAATAGAAAAAACCTTGATTTCTTCTAATGGATAAAAATGAAACCATTAATTATTTTGTGGTCCATCCTCATCAAATTTCTCAATATTACAACCTTTTGCATGTTGTGTTTTAATATGCATGTGCATGTGAAATGTGCAAATTGTTTTGCAATAAGTCCTAGATTTGATAGTCTTGGCCCATGACGTAGTCCTTGGAGGTGTACATTTTTTTTTGTATTTTATTCTTGAATCAAAAACATATTTGTATCTACTTACATGATTATGTTATGTAGGATGAAACCTTTTAACATGTATACCACAATCCATAATATTTAATAGGTCATGGGAGTGTAATTGCTATTGTGGAAATGTAGAAACATGGAAGGCAACTTCAAATTGAATAAAAGATCTAAGACAAGCATATGATGGAAAAGCCAATGTACTCTATTTGGGAAAAAGATGATTTGTTATAGGTGATTTGAGTATTTTATCAACTTTAAGTAGGTTACATCTCTTGCTATACGAGGTTGCCAAAGCTTATGATGCATCATCTAAATTTAATCCTAAGTTGCCATGAACAAAGTTTACTTTATTTTAACTCTCTTTGTATAATGGTGTTCTAACATTGTTTTTAAAGCTAAAAGCTATTTTTGTTGCTAATGGCTAAACTCATTTTTTTGTGTTTGTCTATAGTCCAAGAATGAGTAGTTCAAATGCTTTAAACCTACTAATTAAACTCCAATATAGTAAATCTAAAATATTCTTGCCATCAAAAGGAAACATCCTTAATTAACAAAATTAAGCATGGAAAGTCAGGGTCTTGACCTTCTAGGCTTTATTTTGTGATATGACGACCTTGTAAAATTGTTGATAAAGTTTTTGTTAAAGGTTTTTTTTCTTCTTTATACCTTTCTTACAATGATATGTCCATGTTAATTTGACATATATGTGAATGTAGGACTGTGTTTTACAAATAAATAATCTTCACAAAACAAGTATGGGCTCTAAATAATGTTGTAAAAAATCATGGAATGAAGGTGTTCTTGTTGTGGGCAATATCAAAATTTTAAACGTAAGGTAGCTAGAGATATGTGAATTGAAAATGGTGTCTGTTTGTGTTGTAAAAATGAGTGGCAACATCATATAATTAATAAAGGATAAAAGATTGTAACATTTGAAGAAATACAGATTGCTTGAAGTTGTCAGAACTAAGGGGAATGAATGGTTCACTAGGTCAAAGATGAAAAGGGATTCAAAAACGTGACAAAAGAAACTAAACATACTCTACAAAAAATGTAAAACAAAAATATCCTTATGACGTCAACAATAATGTCATGTTATTGTCATTTTTCATCCATTCATCAAAATTTAACAAGTGGCATTATGAGGATTTTTTGGTGAATTTTAAAAAGAAATATTGATATCAATTGTCCATTATGATTATTCATTTTAGATGGTCTTCAATCATGACACATGGCACAATCAAAAGTTACCATGGGGCATATTAATTGAATTTTGAAATATACATACATACATACATATATATATATAAGTACTTAGGTAGGTTGGTACATAGCCATAAGTAGGTAAGTTGGCAACTCTTCCATGTAAACCTACGTACCTACCTAATTAGAACAATAGAACCTACTTATTTAAGTAGGCAAGTTGGTAGGTATGAAGGTAGAATACTAGAAGGGTAGGTGAACTAAAGAATAATCACATAAATTTTATAAATTTTTTTTGTTGTTTTGCTTTTAAAGTTAAGCTTTTATGAACTTCCCAACATGACACATGTATTTTAATGTGAGAATGCAAAAGAAAACACCTTTTCTATATAGTTTCTGAAATGAGATCTTGAATACAAAGCATATGGGTTAAATCTTTTAGTTACACCCTAATTGCAATTGAGTCACAACTACAAAAAGATTTTCCCACATGTTTTGTGATAGATTTAAATTTTGTAATTAATCTTAATTTTATAATTATTTATCAAGATTGATTATCTGAATTAATGAATATAATTTAGATAATTGGTTAGTTAGTTAATCATAGTTATGACATTCTTGGTGCGGGAATGTTATGGAAGCCCACAGAAGCAAGAATTTTAAAGAATTTTATAAATCAACCGGTGATCATTTGGTAAACATTCGCGGGCATGTTAGGCTTACATTAATAGGCTTATATCCTGGATGGACAAATCGGCCTATCCTAACTTTACCATCAAGCAGATTCGGCAGGACAGAAGATACCAATGAAGTCACTTTCTAGCAAATGTTGAACGAATCTTCCTCAAGCTTTTATATTGTTGATCAACTTTAAAACATTATCAGACTTCTATCCTGGATGGACAAATCAGCCTATCCTCACTTTACCACCAAGCATATTCGGCATCATACCACCCAAAAAGATTCAAGAAACAAATGCATGCAGTCAAGCCTTGCATCAGAACTAGTTGAGCTGCATACCAGATCTGATTGGACTGCACAAACTAGAAAAAGTTTTGACCTGA
>Ga0116228_10003006_pt1 | contig 14770 bp, 5 predicted proteins | sample S1TSphfallax_2_FD_89694 | JGI IMG/M metagenome (GOLD analysis project Ga0116228, IMG submission 89694) | Host-associated microbial communities from peat moss isolated from Minnesota, USA - S1T2_Fc - Sphagnum fallax MG | ecosystem: Host-associated > Plants > Peat moss > Unclassified | place: USA...
AAAAGCTACAAAAAACAAAAGGTCAATAGTTATCAAACATGAGGTTTTGCCACTTGTAACAAGAACACCACTTTTAAGTAAGTACCTTTGGGCTACTTTTCCTTTGAAGCAAAGCAACCATGAGCTTTCAACCCTAACCCTTGCTTCTTGTTGTTGTTGTTGTTGTTGCACTCTTTGTCTTGTCTAGGTTTTGTTTTCTGTAGTTGTTCGTCTTTGATCGGCAGCTTGTGGGTTGTTGTTGTTGTTGTTGTGATGATGATGATGATGGTGATGGTGATGATATTGATGTTGATGATACCTTCAGAAGAGATTTCTTCTTTCGGTTGTGTCCGTCCAGCTGCTGAGAGATTAGTGCGAGGATTTGGATGGCTGCAGCAGGCAGGGAGGAGGACTTGCTTGGTATGTGTTTTTGTCTTGAAGAATGAATAAATGATACATCTTCTTGTTTCCTCATATGTCATTTCTCATGATTGTTGTTGCTCCTTTGACAGTAGTGATGATGATGATGATGATGATGAGGTCTTGTGATCACAGTTTTGGAACTGGATGTCTGCAATAATCAGGGTTGAAAGCTCCCATCTTTCTTCCAGCCTTCAATTACTGAAGAGTTGATGATCTTCAAAGAGTTTGGGAAAAGAATCCATCATCATCATCATCATCTCCTTATCATCTCTTGATCCTTTTGAGCTGTAGCGAAGGCTGTGATAAGTACCTCAGAGGTGGAAATAAATACATTGGGGTTTCTCGTTGCTCACCTGAGCTGATCCATCATAATCCCTGAGAGATCTTGGAAGAAATTAGGTCATGAAGCAAGCTCGCTCTGTTGTAACTCTGCAGGAAACAGAAGATTTTGATGGAGTTCCTTGAAGGGTTTCTGTCATGGTGTGTGCCTTTGTTTTGCTTCTCAAGCACAACCATGCACTTCCATCATCTAGGAATGGTGGTGCAATTTGGGATCTTGTTTGAGTGCACAAGGGGTGAGGAATTGAGGAGCTGACGGACAACAACCTTGCAGCCTGAGTGCCGGAAAGATCAGCTTCTCAAACAACAGCAACGATATCGCAGTCTCTAGGTAAAAGCTTCTCATCATCCCTTTTTCTGTATTGCTTTCAGTTAAGATTCTGTGGCCTTTAGAGGTTCCCCCCCGCCCCCCTCCTGGATATCAGCAGGACAGGGTTTCAGAAGTACAAATGTTTCCATCATCATTCTTACCTGGTGGTACAGGACAGCAAACATTTGGAGCCTTCTCCTGTCTGTCTGTATGTATGTAATCTTGTTGGTCTTCCTTGGTCACAAGATTTCTAACCACATTCTGGAGTTGTTGGAAAATTGAGGTGCTGCTCAAGAATTTTGTGGGGTTTCTAGAATCCCCTGCATATGCAGTAGTCTTTTTCTGCACAGTTTTGTGCTTCCATAATCTGAAATCGCAAATTCACCTTGTATGGGGCAGAGTTCAAACTGTGGTATTTCTCTTGTTCTTATCTTTGAGTTCACAAATATCAACCTCTCTGAACAAAGTCGCTGCTTCATTCCATATTCTCATGTCATGAACTGCATTCAAGTGAGACAATTCATATTTCAAATTCCTTGGTGGATGAGATGTAGTGGGTCATGCAGAGATGGGTCTCTTTTGTTTTTGCCAATGTAGCACTATTTGCATAACCAGATTGGCTGTGACCACAACTTGCATAGACAGTGGTAGGCATGTCCATGAACTACTACTTTTGAAGTGGTGCAATCCCCAGTTCAATCTCCAGGCCATTGAAAATCTGACAAACCCTTGGTTGCTCCTGTATTGGATATGCTCCACCTATTCTAGACTTCTCTTGGGCTTTCTGGGTCTTTTGACAATCTGGGGTTTTAACCTAGAGTAGAAGCTCCAGAGTGGATGGATTGGAGGTCAATGTTCATGTCTGTGATGACCAATTGTCAGCTGTCAGAAAGAGCTACGTGATAAATTTCAGGTTTATCAATAATTGTGCAAGTGCTAACCTTTAACTGCAGCTTTGTGTATAGTTCATTCCTCAATAATGCAACTCCTTAGTGCCATTAAACCCCACCCTTAGGAAATAAAACACTCAAGTGGTAAAGTAGTACCATGTCACATGAAACCTGTCCACCCTACCCTATGGACTCATAATCAATTTGTTGAGGTCTCAAATTCCATGGTTTTATGTTAGGTAGTTATCTGGGTGTGATGATTTGTATACTGCTTTGATCCCCTGATTTGCCATGATTATGTTTTGATCTTTTTTGTGGGAGTCACCCAGCCTCTTGGTGCTTCAGTAATGGCTTGGGCCAGGTCTGCACAGTCATCAAGTGGCAGTTGTCTTGTTGAGGTCAAGTGGAACCAAATTCTGTTGGCAGTAATACTGTCTTACGTTTAACATGAGGTGGTTTGAGTTATTTTTGGACTTGGGAGAGTAGATTGTGGTGCAATTACTTCACAGTGAAGATCCCTTGTGACAGAGAATGAGGTGGTTATGTCTGCTGCAGGAAATAAAAAAGCTGGTCAGCCAGAGGGAGAAACATTCAGCCAAGCTGGCGAAGGTCAGGAGTTATGATGGGGACTTGGGGTCAAGTTTCCAATATGCTCAGATGCAGGAGTCGCTGTCTAATCCTGCAGACCCTGCGTCATCTCCTCGACACCATCTAGAAGATGAGCCAATATTCAAGGAACCACCAGCTGCCACAGTGATTGAGGTCTCAAGGGCAGAAGGCAATGACCTCAGTCGAGCCTTCCAACTGGTCTACAGCATCCAGTTGGAGTACCAGGGTTTCAAATGGCGTCTTGAGCGGAAAGCAGCACAGGTCTTTTTCCTTCATCTAGCACTGAAACGGCGGGCACTTCTCCAAGATCTTCAAGAAAAGCAAGAGCAAGTGAAAGAGTGGGTTCAAAGCCTGGGGCTTGGAGAGCATTCTCCATCAGGTGTGAATTTGCATTTACATGATGACTATGATCAAGAGGACAACCCCCCAGCCCCACGGACGGACATTCCATCAAGTGCTGCTTTACCTGTAATGCGACCAGCTTTAGGACGTCTACCAACCATTTCACACCGAGCTCAATCAGCTATGCAACATTACTTGAAGCATTTTCTTGACAATCTAGATATTGTCAACACGAGAGAGGTTTGTAGGTTTTTGGAAGTGTCCAAGCTTTCTTTTGCACCAGAATATGGGCCAAAGCTCCGAGAAGGCTATGTGTTGGTCCAGCACCTCCCAAAATTCTCAACAGAAGACAGTTCAGGGGGTTGCTCGAATTGCTTCAGAATGTGCCATTGTTGTAGCCCTAACTGGCAACAAGTGTGGGCAGTGTTGAAACCTGGATTCCTGGCACTTCTTGTTGATCCGACAAATCCTAAGCCATTGGATATCATTGTGTTTGATGTATTAGTCCCTTCAGATCGAGGTGCCACAGATGGCTTGATTGCTCTTGCCAGGATGGGAAAGGAGCGGAATCCTCTACGGTTCAGCTTTCTAGTGACGTGTGGAAACAGGGTGGTAAAATTCCGGACCCAACAGGCCAGGAGTGCCCGTGATTGGGTGGCTGGAATCAATGATGCTGGATTGCGGCCTCCCGAGGGATGGTGTCATCCGCACCGCTTTGGGTCATTTGCACCTCCAAGAGGGTTGGGTTCTGATGGCACAGCTGCACAATGGTTCATTGATGGAAAAGCTGCATTTGAAGCCATTGCTGTGGCAATTGATGATGCCAAATCAGAAATTTTTCTGGCTGGCTGGTGGGTTTGCCCAGACCTCTACTTGCGACGACCATTTAGCGCTCATGAAAGTTCCCGATTGGACACCCTACTTGAGGCAAAAGCAAAATCGGGTGTGCAAATCTATGTTCTGTTATACAAGGAGGTTGCACTGGCATTGAAAATCAACAGCAACTACACAAAGCAAAGGTTGTTGAGTATCCATGAGAACATTAAAGTGCTGCGCTATCCTGACCATTTTTCATCAGGGGTGTATCTTTGGTCACATCATGAGAAGCTCATCATAGTGGATCATCAAGTGTGTTTCATTGGGGGCCTTGATTTGTGTTTTGGGCGTTATGACTCGCCAGAGCATAGGGTTTCTGACTACCCAGTGTCACTTTGGCCTGGGAAAGACTACTATAACCCAAGGGAGTCAGAGCCAAATTCATGGGAGGAGAGTATGAAGGATCAGCTTGACCGTGAAAAGTATCCAAGGATGCCATGGCATGATGTCCATTGTGCACTTTGGGGGCCACCTTGCAGAGATGTTGCTAGGCATTTTGTTCAACGATGGAATTATGCAAAGCGGAGTAAGGCACCAAATGAGCAAGCAATCCCATTGCTTTTGCCCCAACATCATATGGTTATTCCACACTACTTGACAGGGTGGGAAGCAACTGAAGCCCGCATTGAGGCAGAACATGCCCTTCAAAGGCAAGTATCTGAGAAAGAGCAACTTGTTTCTGCCAGGTCATCCTATGAGGACATCCCATTGTTACTCCCAAAAGAGGAGGAACAAGACCCTGAGATGAGGGAGAATACACTCAATTTTAAGAGTAGCTCGAGGGAGTTCATTGGAATCATGCCACTGAATGGCAGGATGCTGCGGTATCCGAGTTCCAGTGAGGAAGAGAGGCTTTTGTCATCTGAGGTTCAAATGCACACTTTTGTGGAGGATCCTGAGGTAGGGAGAAATTCTGGAAGGACTGTGACAGATTCTGGGAGGCTGAAAGACCAGGTTAGTAGTATAGGGAACATGAACCACACCACTGATCAGGAATGGTGGGAGGTGGAGCAGAGGGAGCTTGGAGAGATGGATTTCAATCTTATTGGCGAGGCTGGACCACGATCAAGATGCAAATGCCAAGTGATTCGCAGTGTTGGCCAGTGGTCAGCTGGAACCAGCCAACTGGAGGAGCATAGCATTCATACTGCTTATTGTTCTCTCATTGAGAAAGCTGAGTTTTTTGTGTATATTGAGAATCAGTTTTTCATATCTGGCTTGGATAGTGATGACATTATCCACAACAGGGTCCTGCAAGCATTGTATACCCGGATAATGAGGGCACATGAAGACCGTCGGTGCTTCCGTGTCATTGTGGTTATGCCTTTGTTGCCTGGTTTCCAAGGTGGGGTGGATGATAGTGGAGCAGCATCTGTAAGAGCCATAATGCATTGGCAGTACCGTACTATTTGTCGTGGGAGGCAGTCTTTGCTCCAGAGGCTTCTTGACAGATTGGGACCGGATTTGGAAAATTACATCTCCTTTTATGGGCTCCGGAACCATGGAAAGCTTTATGAAAATGGCCCTTTGTCTACAAGTCAGATTTACGTACATAGCAAGATTATGATAGTTGATGACCGCACAGTCTTGATTGGCTCAGCGAACATCAATGACAGGAGCTTATTGGGTTCTCGGGACTCAGAATTGGGGGTTGTGATAGAAGACACTGACTACATCCAGTCAACAATGAATGGAAACATATGGAATGCAGGTCGCTTTGCTCATTCACTGCGGATGTCACTTTGGGCAGAGCATCTGGGCATTCGACAAGCAGAGATTGATCTTGTGAAGGACCCAGTGAGCAATGCCACTTACAGAGGTGTCTGGATGTCAAGAGCAGAAAGCAACACTAGATTATATGATTCTGTTTTTGGCTCCATTCCATCTGATTCTATTCACTCCCGGGTTGCCCTCCGGCTAGCAGTAGCTCAGCAAAAGGAGAAGGTAGGCCACACAACCATTGACCTTGGCATTGCTCCTAAGGATCCTGATCAGGAAGGCCTATCAATGAGCCAAGAATCGTGTATAGATGCAATTTGTGGTCACCTTGTGTTTTTCCCACTCGAATTCATGGCAGATGAGGATTTGAGGCCAGTGTTCAAGGAAAGTGAATACTATGCATCAGCTCAAATCTTTCATTAATCTACGTGACTGCTTGTCTGTCAAACCCCAGGACTCTTAAGAATCTGACCCATATGTTAGCCACAATATTTGTAAATGATCTTGGAAGCCCATTATTTATTAGGGACTTCTTGCCCACTCTTGTAGTAAGGTTGTTTTAGAAGTAATAAGTTCATTATGGTCTACAAAATTGCAACATTGTTGTAACTGTAGTGTATAGAGAGGAGTGCTTAATTGCATAGTGACTTTAAGGAGTTGGGAATCTGTAACGTATGTCTCTGATTCCTGAGTCCTTGAGACTCTCAGTAGGGCACCAATTTGGTGCACTTGTCAACCCAGCAAACTAGATCCTTCTCTTGTGCAACTAGTACCATCTTAATTTTTTCCATCACAAGTCAAGTAGCAAATGGCTGGCCGAGGAAATGGCCACAGAATTCAACTTTACAGGGAGAAATCAATAGGACACAAAATCAGTACCGTATATAGCATATAAGACTTATCACCAGTTTCAGATATGCAATGAGAGAGAGATCGGCAGGGTTTGGCTGATTCTGGCTCCTAGCTCACTGGTCTTGGCCACAGGCTTTCCGGGAGCTAGAATTGGCCAACCCCTGGCTGCTCTCTGGGATAATAGAATCAGCGAGGGCTTGCCGATTAGGTCTATGGAATTGGCACCCATGTGGAACGGCCAATTCAGCATGAGAATTAGTCGAAGGTAGGATAAGACCTAACAGCTCTTGATGTGCTGTTGATGTGCATTTGAAAGGGTAGTTGGCCCTAAGAAGCTTAGCGTGAAGTGCTGAATCTCTCCTGTGACAATCAAGTGGTATGGAAAACTACGTAGGACAATCTTTTTTCAGTTATTATAATATTAGATTGTAAGTAAAAGATGGAGTTATGGAGTTGTACCCAAAGTGAAGGCGGAGATTGCATGCTCAAAAGTCTTGGCGAAAATGCAATAGTTGCAAATTCATTTTCACAAATAATCAAAATAATTTACTAAGATGTATCATGTAAATGTTGTACTTATAATTTTCTCCAAGATTGGAACGTTTCCAAACACAACATTTGTGTTTACACTTTGAAGATGTAATGTTATTACATATGAAGATGTTAGATAGTCTTTTATCAGGAATAACCTAATACACATAACCTTACCGTTGTGGCTAATGGTAAACATCCCGAGAGAATTTTGTAGGATTTGCATTTTTCCACGACAAGTATTTGCAAACTCTTATATGAGAATAAGTGTAGAACAAATATGGACATCTATGGACTTTATGCATAACTTGCATCCACAAGGTTTGTAGCAGTATCTTTATCTTTTTACAAGGGACCGGCTTAAACCATATACCTATACCACCTTCACATTGGTCTGTGATGGAAGAATAGCTTGGACCAAGTCCAGCAGCATCACTGCAATCAGTGTCACACACACACACACACACACATACACACACAAATGTTGTCTTTTTTTGATAAAAGGAATTTGGAAATTTTTTGAAAATCATGCTCTCCAGTGTAGATTTGACTAATTTGTCTAATATTTTGGAAAAAAATTGCCAAATTTTTGATATCACAAAAATCTCCATATGTATAAATCTGACTGTAATGGCTTGTAAACGGTAATCTGGATGAACTTTCAGGCTTTGAATAATGTGGAATTGAGTTTGGACTTGTAAGTATGCCAATGATGTAATGCTTCCCAAACAGCAAAGAAATACGATTGTCTTTGATCAGTTCGTCACAATGATTAGTCCATGTGACGACTTTTAGTTGATCCTCACTCTACAAGGTCCAAGATTTCATGTTTATGAGGGTCCAGGGAGAGTGGGGAAATAGCTTGCACACTATTTGGAATGTGGTAGATCACCAGTCCAAGCTTCACATGTGAGGTGTGGGTGGATCTGCTCTTAGAACCCACACACACGCACCATCAACACAACAATATATTGGGTTGAAAACCATGATGTGATGGGATGAGGATTTTACTCATTTTTGATCGAATTGATAAAGCATCTTCATTGGATTCTAATTCTTGATATAATCAATTTATTTAAATAAAAACTGAATGATTTTAGTTATGATTAATTACAAGACACATGACATTGTTGGATGTATATATAATGCATTAAAACTTGGAATGGGCATAGTCTTGCCCACTTATTCCAATGTAACAAAGGCCAAACTTGATCTCCAAATTGAGGAGTAGGCTTGTCATTAACTTAGGATACATATACTATATACAACATAATTTTGCCCCAATTTTGTAAGGACTTCAAATGTTGGTTGCACTTAGACTCGTATGAGATCAATCATAATCTTTATGAACATAGTTCCAGTCAATATATATCACGATCTACACATTTATATCTCACAATCGACTCATCTAGATCAGGATTCACCTTGTGCTCTATGTTGGGTCAATGTGCACTAGTGGAGTGGCTTTTTGGGTTATTGCCCATGTGTGTTTCATTTGTTCAATGGAGTTATTCTTTTGGTTTATATGGGTTTTTAGTGGAGTGGGGTTGAGGTATTGTCTTTGGTGTTTGTTTGGCACACTTCAATTCCATTCACACCACCACTCCACCCCCCCCCAATGAATCACCTACATATATGAAGTTCAAATGTGATGGGACCATTGGTCCTTCACCCCCCTTTTTAACTATGTGTACCATTACCCATCTATCTTTTCATGTCACCTTTCTTTCTTCTATTATTATGCTTCATGTGAAGGTGAAAAGGGCCCAACCCATTCACCCCCAACTTTTCATCCAATTATAACTCATGTTACCAATCCACCTTCACCCCCTTAAGAGTTTAACATATTTTCAATTCTATTTATGGGCATTCCTTTTGGTTGTAAAAGGTTGGTTCAACATCAACATTTGTGCTAACCTTTTCGTTAAAGGCACCAATTGGTTTTGGTTTCTTAACTTGGGTAGAGAATTCCTTTCTAAATCCAAATACATTTTTGTATTCCTTTGTATAGAAATATAATAAACTTTTAGGTTTCAATTGGATTGTTTAACCAAAGACCTTTTTAATTTTGTTGCATGGTGTCTAATTTTTCTTGTACATATAATTTGGTGTTGCCCACTGTTGGTGGAGAATTAATTGCAAGGTGAAAGTATGATTAGGTGGTATAACAAACAAACCACCTCAAAGAATGGTTAAAGAAAAAATAAATTGTCAAATAATAATATTATTTTTCTCCATGTTTTATCCATTGCGTGCCAAAGTATATGATTTTAACTTGAAATTTGGAAATTCTTATCTAAATTATATTTAGTTGATTAATTATTTCATAAAAATAAAATGGAATCAAAAGTCTTCATGACCAAGGAAAATAATCAATGTTATTTTTCTTAAAAACGTTTAGCAAGGAAATGATTAGGAACATGGAATTTATTTTTTTTAAAAATTCATTAAAATTTTAATATTTATATAACTTAGTTAATGTTTTTGGTGAATTAAAAAAACGTTTCCTATATATTTTAAAGTTTGATGGGTCCAATAAAATGAAAGTGATGTTCCTGGTGGTACAAACCAATTATATACTTTCACCTTACATGGTGTGAAAAACCTATAACCTAACTATCCATTCTTAGCAAGGGATCAAGAAATTTTATTAAAATGAATATCTAAGTTTTATGGTTAATTTGTTGAGTCATACTAATTAGTGCACATTTGAAGTGAATCATCTCTCTTAACAAGTAATATATTCATTAGCCATAGTTTGAAATTCAATTGGAAAATTTGGTAAGATTTTTCTTATGTTTTTTTTAAAGCATAAAAATGTTCATTTTGTCACAACATATAGTCTAAAACTAGGTTGAACCTCACCTTGGCAATCAAAGGCACAATTATGTTAATGATGTTGCAGTAAATTGTTGACATTTTTTCCATATTCATTTTAGTAATTTTTGTATTATTTTTGGGTGAAATGTTTAGGCTTCTAATGACATTAGAATTTGGCACAATATAAATAAAACATGTTGATCATCCTTAGCCATTCACATGAAATTCTTAACTCCAAGAAAGATGTGTTGACTTGTTTTGGATTGAAGGTTATGCACTTGTTGTTTTGAAGAAAAAACAATTTAGAAACAAAATTGAGATTAACACTTATTTTAGGACCATGGAACAAAGTTTGTGAGATTGCCAATTATTGATTATACTTTTCAAACTAAAAAGGTTTATAATAATGCCACACCTATTGTTAGTTATTTTAAAAATGTATTTATAACATTGTTTTAGTTTTAGGTTGTAAAATTTACCACTAATGAGCTATAATTAACTACACAAACACTAACCTAAGAACATTATAAGGATGCATGTTTACACCTAGTGCTAGATTTTTAATAAAAATGGTTAACACAACTTATCACAATGTGTTGTGCCCTTGTGTGTGCATACTAACATGGGTTGTAGAATAACATTTTATTATGTCCTGATTATTAGAACATTTGCTTGGGATTATTTTATACCAATATTTTTCAATGGGTTATATTGAGATCAATGACATGGATTTCAATTTTTTTGAGAAGTGGTTGCAAGAATTTTAGAATGAGAAAGAAAACTTTGTTTGATATTATTAATCAATTGGAGTTTTTGATTCACAAGCAAGACAAAAAATACTAACTAAATATTTTGGTTGAGGTGCAAGTAATGTATGTTTTGTACAAACTTGCAGAAGGTTGTAATCTTTTGATCTATAGTGAGTTGTTTACTATCGATCAATCAAATGTCTGATTTATTGTCAAAGAGGTTAGATCACAATGACCAATGTTGTTTCAAAGAAGCTCATTTCTTGGCCAATTGGATTTAGGATGGAATTTATAATGTTTGGCTTCAAAACATTATGTTATCTCCCAAGCATACATGAGGCCATAGATGGTACACACATCTCTATTTCAAAACCTTCAAGACATTTTAGTGAGGATTGTACTATTATCATAAAACTACATGATATAATGCAATTTGTCAAGTTGTACATGACAATAAACAAGTTATGATTTGATTATCAAGAGGTCAAGAATGTGGAGCTCCCTAGTTACTAGGAGATAAAGGTTACCCCATTATTGGTAATGGTGGATGACTCCACATAAGGATGGAAAACATAACATTTTTGAAATTTTTAACAACTAGAAACACAAAAGAGGTTGATTTGTTGTGGAAAAAGGTTCAAATAAGATATAATAGGAGCCAACCTTGCCACATTAGCTTATTGTTTTTTTACTATTTAAAAAAACAATTGGAGTGTTGCTTATGATGATGTGATAAATTGCAATTGGTTATAAATGGGGTTACAAAAGGTGATGGATTATAAATTCATGGTTTTATAATTTATTTTGGTTCACAACATATTATTCTATTATGTAAATATGTGAATAATTATTGTACATGATTATGTCATTTTGAAAGCATTTCAAGTTTTTAAAACATTGGTTAAAATGCTTATGAATGTTTTTGAGAATTTTTTACTCACTAGATTCATTCCAAATTATTTCACATGTTTCCATAATATATTAAAAAAAAATTCATGTAAAAACATTAAAAAATTGCAACATTTGTAGAAATTTTGACACTAAAACATGAAAAACAATGTGTGTTGGTTATACTTGTTGTGGCTCCTATGAATATGATTCCACCCAAAATGCATTTGGTATTTTCAAAAAGATTTTTTTACCTCAAGTTACATTAGAAAAAAGTTTACATGCACATTGCTATTGTGCCTAATCTTCTTATTTTTTATTGTGCATTACACAACATACTAATTGGTTGTTTTGGTATTGATGTTGATCAAATCCTAAACATGTTACAATAAGATGTTACATGGACAAGGAGGTCATGTGCACCAAAGACAATCAACAAGAAGAGATTAGGTAAATGGTGAATTTATTCTATCATTTATGCAATTAAAAGACTAGAACTATTATGTGAAAATTAACACTTTGAGCTAGAGATTTAGCTCTTGAACATCTAAGAAATATGGTTTGAATTCAAATGTTTGAGTAAATAAACAATTCTACCTTTAATCTTGTGTCATTTTATAATGTAATGGTTGAATGCAAGATATGGTGGCTCACTTTTGAAATCATAGTATCAATTTTTAGATCATGCTTGTGTTTAAATGCTTATGGTGAATAATTTAATTTTAAATACATGAAATGATGACTCATTCTAAACTAACAACTTGATTATGAAGACATTTGCACAATTATTTTTTGAAAATAATTCATTCATTCTCAATAATGGACTTTTGAAATAAAAAATATGAATTGATTAATTGATTGGATTGTTAAGAAATTCAAGAATTCATATTAAATTCCATTCCAAATATAGTGATTAAACATGGGTTGAAAAATGAAATGACAAAATTAAGTATGACATTTTTTTTGTGAAATCTTAATCAAATGGTAGTTATAAATATTTGAAGGGTTAGATTGGGTTTTGTTTTCAAAAGTCATTTTGAAATGTTTTTTTTTTGTTTGTCAAATTTTTTGTGCCCAACAAGTACATGGAAATTTCTAAATGGGCTTTTATTCTTATGGACTTTATGGGTTTTTGTTGGTTGAACAACATAGTTGTTATTGTCGTTCAACCAACAATGGGATTCAAAGGTTTTACAATTTTCATGGATGCATCAAAATCCTTGTTTGGTGAAATGTTTTCATTGGTGATTTCATTAAGAGAATCTAGAAATATTCATAATCAAATGGGATTTTCTTTTGTACCGAATGTTGGATTGTATGCTACATATTTGTTAAGAACTTATTTTGTAAGTATTAGTGGTGTACACAAATCCATTACATTATTTGCCTCATTGAGTTGAATTGTAAAAGATATGCAAGCCTTAAGGGACCATTCTTCATATATTCTATGAAATACTTAAAATGATAATGAAGGAATATTTTATTAAAGTTAAGAATATTTTAAGTTTGTTTTAGATATGTTATGGGTGAAAGCGCATTAGGGTGTCACAATTTTGACGGATTATAATTCCTTTTCAAAGTCCATTTTTAATGTGGTTGAAGACTAGCTTAAAATATGAATATTGAGATGATATCCATTTCAAATTTCAAATCACAATGTTATAAGACATATAAAAAGTATCACAAAAGATTTTTTTAATTTTAAAAAATGCTTAAAAGGGCTTTTAAAATAATTATTACTTTAAAGATTTTAAGACATTCATAGCGTAATTAAATTAAAATCACATTCCATTCATTCAATGGATCTTTAGTTTCTTAAACATGATTCATCCAACATCCCAAAGTTTCAAACACATAAGAGTAACACATTGTAAGATAAAAGTCCATATCCTTGAATTTTGCAGGTGTGACAAAAAATGTGGGCCAAATTCAAAAGTTCACTACTTATTGGCTATCCACAAATTTGATTTGATTTTTTCATTTTGGCAAAGTTGATTATGATAGTTTTAGATAAGTGAGTCCCTTTTACTATTGTTTCGATGCATTTTATTTATTTTATTTTCTTGTATCTAGGGAACACAAGAAAAACTACCATTGTGACATCCATATAAAGTCATTGTAGTGTGCAAACACCCTTATCATAATCAATTTCTAAACATTTTATTTCTATGTATGTAAATTACAAAATTTACTTCCTAGTGAATTAGTTTCACCATATATTCTTTTGCATACTATTTGAAAAAATGGAAATGAACTTTCAAGATGTCGACAATGCATTGATTTCTACATTGGGCAAAAACATGGTTAGGTGTCTCAAAAGTGGCATTTGAAAGTCCACTAATGATTTTTTTTGCAATTTTAACAATTATCATACCATAAATCCTATAGTTATCCCCTATGCTTTTAATCATAAATATTAAGAAGCCAACCTATGAATATCCCTAAACATGTGATTGATAAAAAAATCCATGCAAAAGAACAAAAATTTAATGTGAAATGAACTTTCAAGGATAAAATTTATAACAATCATGTCATTTAGAATTTTTGAGAATTAAAAATATACATATTAGGAAAGTTTCAATGCACTTCATTAATAAATTTTCAATTTGATGATGATTTTTTTAATTTATTTATTTTGACACTACTTTGACATATTTTTTGATTTCACATTTTTCATTTTCTTGGTGTGATAAACATAGTGTTATCATTTCAAAACTCCATTATAAGTCCATAATCTTTTTAGAATTCATCCAAAAAATTTATGATGATTTTCATTAAAGTTTGTAACAACATGAATAATTAAAAAATTGAAATTTTTAATTTTGAATATGGCTTTAAATTTTACATTCGTATGTAATCTAGAATAATTACAAGTGTGACAGTCCAAATAGTCCCCCTATTCATGCTTTAACCCCATCAAGTTTTAGTTGTAATATATAAAGGCTTAAAACATTGTTATCTAAAGGCATTAATAGATCATGAACATGAGGATGATGCAACATTTCGCCTCCCCACCTTTCATGTAGGAATTTATCTTGTGGTACATTATTTTGTTATAATGTTGAAGGACATTTACAGCTACCTTCTTTGTTGGGGTTAAACATTAACATTTTATATTGCTTACTATCATTTATATGTAATGAAAAATGCACTTGAAATCATCAAATTATATTGTACCCTACTTGTTTTTGCATGTTGCACCTTTTTTTTATAGTGGAAAATGTTTGTTTGTGTCTATTATTAATTTCACGATCTTCCACCAATTGTAAGTAGCAATCTTGAACCAATCTTTTCAAGTGACCATGCCTATCCTAACTATGAACTCTTCTCATTTTGCTTGAATTAATAACATAATTATTTCTTGGTAGCCTCAATTTAGTTGTTTTCATTTCTTTGCTCATTTTGTAGGTGGAGTATGAAACATGGTTAAAAATAATGGTCTT
>Ga0116228_10003007_pt1 | contig 14764 bp, 8 predicted proteins | sample S1TSphfallax_2_FD_89694 | JGI IMG/M metagenome (GOLD analysis project Ga0116228, IMG submission 89694) | Host-associated microbial communities from peat moss isolated from Minnesota, USA - S1T2_Fc - Sphagnum fallax MG | ecosystem: Host-associated > Plants > Peat moss > Unclassified | place: USA...
AATAATAGCTCATTTTAGGATCTTGAATTAGGAGATAAGATGTTTGTATGTTGGTGCATGTTGATTAAAAAATCTAATTACTTTGAGAAGTTGCACATAGATCATGATTAGGGTTGTGAGTGCGAATTGTTTTAGGTTCCCTTCTGTTCTTTCTAGTTATGTGTAGGATAAAGGTAGTTTTGAGTGGGGTTATGTTCTTTCTAGTTGTTGTGTGTAGGATAAAAGGTAGTTTTGAGTGGGGTTATGTTCTTTCTAGTTGTTGTGTGTAGGATAAAAGGTAGTTCTGAGTGGGGTTATGTTCTTTCTAGTTGTGTGTAGGATAAAGGTAGTTTTGAGTGGGGTTGTAGTTGGGGCAAGAAACTTGTGTTACATTGGGTAGGGTTACAATGGAACAAGCCAACACCCATGAAAGATGGATGGTAAGTAGTCAAAAAACAATTTTCTATTGTGTTCTAGTTCCCTAGCTAACCATGATGGTTCACTCAATCGCTTTGTTGTGCACCTCCATTCAACTTCAATGTTCACGCCATTTCCAATCCCAGCTTTTCGATGGTAATAGATAATAGCATTGTCCACTTTGCCTGCAGCTCGCGTTTGTTTGGCGCACTACTACAAACCTAGTAACATGTAAAGTTTGTAAGGTGTTCATTTGATGCCAATGTTTCTTTTCTTGGCGAGTTTTTGTCAAATTTTGACCTGAAAAATATGATTTTGGGCTATTCAAAGGATTTCTCACGGAAAAAGAAAAAAAAAGACCCAAATTCGCCAAATTAGGAATTATAAAAAACAATCATTGAATTTTTATGATAAGTTCCAGTAGGTAGCCAAGAATATAAAAGCATTCTGAATACTTTCATATCCAGTTTGTAGCCAAATTTGGCTAAATGATTTTGTGAATGATCGCCACTTTGGCTACATCACAAAATCCTGAAAAAGAATTCCTGCCTCATTGCCATAATAGATTTTATTATTCAATTCCTTGAGCTAGATAAAGCACGTGGGTGTGGGGCTGTTCCCAAAAAATAGGCATCCAGGTAATAGGCTAACTTTGGATTGTTCCCATAGAAATAGGCATCAACGGCGAACGCACTAGGCTCACCGACCCCTTCTTACGAGACCCATGGGAACAACCCGTCCTCAGGCCTACTATTTTTGGCAGACCTCCGGGAACAACCCACCCTCAGAAACCAAACCCATTTTGGGATTTTATTTGGTTTTTCAATATTTTTGTAGGTTTTTACTAGGTGAGATCAGGGCTTCTTTTTTTTTTTTTTTTTTTTACCCAAATTTTGTGAGGTAGCAAGCAACTAGCCAAAGGTGGTGAGCACCCCAAGATATAGATTTTCCTTTAATTTTCGACCATTTTTTGTAGCAAAATCTGTCAAAAAAAGAAAAAGAAAAATGACAACAAACTGCTTCCAAATTTAATTTCTGTAAAAAGAATTCCAAATGTGGCCACATTTTTTTCATCACAATTTTTTGACAAAAACTCTTAGGCTTCTTTATTAGAAAAAAATTCCAGTTTTTTCTTTGTTCCCAAAATGTTCCCTTCAAGTTCCCAGTGTGTTCCCATCAGGTTTCCAATCTGTTCCCGCTGTGTTCCCCACGGGTGTTCCTAATAGCACCTGGCTTTAATCCCATATGTTTTGCCCAAAGTCCTCCCCTTCTCACCCATATAGTTGGGCCAAGAGGAAGGCATTTCATTTTTCCATTGAAACTTCTATTTTGGGTGAGCCTCTATAGATTTAAACGTTTTTTGTGATGGGCCAATCAAATTGGCTCATTGCAAAAAAAAATCCAGTGAAAACGTTTGTTTTCACCAAAAATTCATCAATTTCATGAAATTGAAAAAAAAGGGAAAAAGACTCTAGGGCAGCGATGGCGGTGCCCCCCCCCCTCCCCCCATTTCCACTATTTGGGCAAAGGCAAAAAATAAAATAAAGCTAAAAATATTTCTATATGGAGATTTACCCTTTTTGTGAGAATCAACCAATGAGATCTCGCAAGTCTCAACTCTGAACCGGTTAATTAATATATGGGGATATTCGTTGCTGGGAACACTGGCCCAGGTAAAAAGGGGATCTGTCACCACGAATTAAGTGGAACACTTGGTTGTGTTCGTACTCTGGGCTGGTACTGGAACTTATTCCACAGGAGGCAAACAACCCAAACTAGGTGGGGAAAGCCAGTAAACGCTATACCGTTAATTAGCCTCTTGAGTGTAAAAGTGAATATGTGGGCTCAGTGGGCTCATTGGGTTAAGTGGACTAAGTGGGCTCAGTGCTCAGTTCCACCCACTTCCGATCCATAAAGGGTAAACGGTCTCCGGACCATCCAAGAAACAGCCAGCCACCACCAGCGTCGCACATTTGGGAAAGCTTTTGCTTTCTCAGCCTTGTCGTTGTTGTTGCTGCTGCAGCTACTGCTTCCAAAGCTTCATTTCGCGGAGCTGCTGCCACTGCCACTGCTGCTTCTGCGACTCCCTCACTCCCTCCTCCCAAGTGGTGTTCAGATTTCGCCATGGCTGCTGTGACTGCATGTTCGCTGTCAAAGTCGACTGCTCTCTTTGTTGCGGCTTCTTCGTTTTCGTCTTCCAAGCTGCCGGTTTCGCGGCCGTCTGTGGTGGCGATCAAGACCTCGTCGTCGTTCAGCCTCCAGGAGCGTCGGCTATGTCGCTTTTCTTCTTCTTCTTCTTCTTCTTCTCAGGGGTTTGTGGTGCCATCTGTCTCCCCCTCGTTGAATGATAGTTGTTTGTCTAGGAAAGCCTATCTCCGCGGTTTTTTTCTTCTGGTGGTTCTTGGTCTGTTGCATTTATTTGTAGAGTCTTTTTGGATGGTTTTTTAGGAACTTTTGCATTTTAAGGGACGAACATGGCGATGTTTTAGTAATCAGTTATGCGTTGGATTGTGTCCGTTCCGGCGGGGCTTATTTAGTTGACGAGCGGTGACGCCTACAGTGTCATCTTTGAAGTGGAGGGGCGGGTGTGGGGGGGGGGGATGCGTTAGGGAAATTGTCATGCAAGATGTTGTGTGTGGCACATTGCAACTGTGTCGATGTTAAACCGTTTTTTTCCCCCGCTTCGGTTCGTCGTCGGTTGCTATCTGACGAAGAAGCCGGTTACACGGAACGTATTCTCCCGTCCGAAGCGCGAAAGATCGTTCTCGTGACAAGAACCATAGTGGCTATCTAATGATCCAGAATTGAAGAGATTTCATTTCATTGCTTATTGTGCGACAAGACAAACCCATGTCCCAAGAGAAACTAGGAAAAGAGGCATGATCACAATGTCCATTCTAGTAATTGGAGCCTTGGGGAAATTCATTAGGTTGAATGTGATACCTGTTGTACATCTTATCAATGATTGCAGCTATATATGCCTCTGTTAATGATCAATCTTCACTCATGGAACTTTTTGTGTATGGTGTGTATTTATGTGGTATACAGGATGGTGTGCTATGCCTCCAGTGATGCAGCAAGCCTGACTACGGTATGTGCAAGCACAGTATGATGGCTAAGTCATGGCCCTCCTCACTTGACCAGACATTTCCATTTCCTTTGAATTATGATACTTGGGGGTTCCATATCTTTGCTTCTCATCACAAAAAGTTTCATCTGTGAATTACTTTGCAATATCAGGGGGTGCAGTAATTGCCTGCTATGGTATGTCATTATGGCTGTGTAGAAAGTGACAAAGCTATTCTTGGTTAAGGTGCAATAAGATGGTGTTTACATGACTGGGCTTTGACTTTCATAACCTGACGGAGTTGTGGACCTCCTTGTCTTGTATCAGTTTTGACCTAATGGCGAAGGAAAAAAAATTCCTCTTGCAGGTTAGTGAAACTAAGGAGGATGAAAATCCAAAGCCCACTGTTAATATTGATGAGCACTCAGATCCGGATGCAACTATTGTGGAGATTTGTTTTGGAGATCGTCTAGGTGCACTCCTTGACACGGTGTGTTTGACTCTCTGACGATCATGTAAACAATCTTAGTTCAGAATTCTTCAAATGGATGCTCTCTTTGTCAAATTTGGAAGATTTTCTTGTGTGTGATCCCTGTGAGTTGTCTGATTGCGTTCATTGCCCTATTTGTTCAGAGCCACACAATGGCTGTAGAATTGAGACTTGGGCTGTCTTGTAATGCCAATTTGAACAGTAGATATGACTTGTGACCCAATTTCAGGTGTTTGGTCACAAAAAGGTTGACTGGATAATCAGTTTCATACCTTTTTCTTTCTCTTGGTGCTAATTTCAGAACTGGGCAATACTTTTACTAATAATGGAAGCCAGTCCTGCAGATGAAGGCAATCAAGGACTTGGGGCTCAATGTTGTTAGAGGGGTTGTCACCACAGAGGGCCCTAACCTGCGTAAAAAGAAGTTCCTGGTCACACGCATGTACACACTCTACTCTATCCTGGTTGTTCTGAATCAAGATGGACTTTGTTCTTCTCTCCTTGCAACTCTGTCACGGAATTTATGTTAGTTGTTTCAATTTGTTTGGATGGAAAAAAGTAAGCATTATGTGCACCTCTTGAATTTGAAAAGAGTCATATGCAGGTATATTGGACAACTCTATCAATTCTAGCAAGTGAACATGATCTTGCAAGCCTAAACCCTTTCTGCAATTTCTGCCTCTTTTGTGGAAATGATTAGAGCCAAACTTGGGTCTAGTACCCTGATGTTTTGAAAGTCAACTGTTGTCAGGTTCAGCTCTCTCATTGGTAGACAGTCCTTAGGGTTGCAATAGTACTGCCAGTACATTGGTCAAGCTGTTCCACATGATGAGGACCAGGAGTGAAAATTCAGAGGAACAATGACATCAGGCTTTTTGAGTGGTTGCATGGGCGATGTTGACAGGAATGAAGGGTTACTGACCCTGTAGACTATGTAGGTGGCATTGTGGAAGCAATTGGAATATATTGAAGTTCAAAATTGAATAGTACAAAGATTATTCCTTTTTCTGGAAGGGGAGCATATCTTTACAAAGTCCTTATCCTTTCCTCACACTTTTTGAAGGCTGGCATGAAAATGTGGTCTCTGGTGAATTCAGGGACAACAATAAAAAAGTGGAGAATCCAGAGCTGCTGGAACTTATTCGGCTTACCATTATTCACAACCTGCTGGAATACCATCCTGTATGTCTTTTCATGCCAATGCCTATGCATGCTTTGAGTGAAAGGATTTAGTTACTTTTGGTCCATCAACAAAACTGAAAATTGGAATCTCATCTGGTGATGTGAGGTATCTAGCAAATTGAGTTAACTTGGAGAGCCTTCAGATAGACCATCAGAAAACCTTAAAGTTGATTCAGTTCTTTATTACACCTTGACAGCTGCAGTTTAGATTCTCATTGTGCAATTTTGGTGCATGCATTAGACATACAGTCATAGCACTTGCATGGGCATTCAGGTTGTCCTTGCAGCATCAAGTATTTTTAAATGTTTATTTGACAGTGGTCTTATGCAGTTGATACCTGCAATTTTTTAATTGCAGGAATCTAGTGAACAGTTGGCACTGGGAGAGGCTTTTGGTATCAAACCCCCAGCAAAGAAGGTGTATTTCTCATCCTCTTATTGGCTACATTTGTCAGTTGATGGCACACAGTCTATTGCTTGTTCTTAGATGCAATAACTGCCTAAGGTTATGTAGCATGTCCTGGCTGGAACTGGAATTTTGTTGTACAGGTGTAAGAGCCATATCTCAGAGAGCTATGGTTGTCTAAAATTGCCCACTTCCTTGATTTTGGTGAAGGGTGAGAGGTTCATATGAGAAAATTATTTGACAAATTCCACATGTATGCAGTTCAGGATCTGTGCAACAATTTTGATCCCAGTAGGGTTGTCTTGGAGCAGCTGCTGCCCGCATTTAGCTATGATTATATGGACGGGACCAGATAGCTCTCAGACTAATCCAGAGTGCTTTGGATGTTGTGCAGCTTGATGTTGATGTGGCAACACACATCAGTGTTGCTCGTGATGGTTCTCGAAGGTTAAGTGCATCTCACTGAAATCCCTTCTCTAGTGTCTTTTTTTCAGAGTTTGTGCCAGTAGCAATGCCACATCACTTCTGTTTGGTTCTGGACCTTTGAGAGCTTGAACATTGAAAATGGTCCTTGTTTTTGTGGGTGCATATCAATGGTGTACAGCTTGTTGTCAGTGGAGACAGCAGATAGACCAGGCTTGTTGCTGGAGATCATGAAGGTTATTTCAGACAGTAGTGTTTATGTAGATTCAGCAGAGATTGATACTGAGGTAAGACTCCTCCCTCCTTTTCTAATCTTGTGATGCTTGTGGACCATCATATAATTGCAGATCAGGTTATGTTTGTGGAGAGCCCCCTGCAAAGTTTTTTTACAATTGTTTGCACTTAGTTTTGGGCAGGCACAGTTGGGCTATGTAATGGTGGGATGTAAAAGCAGCTAGTCACTGCCATTCATGATGTTGTGCTTAATGTTCAGGGTGCAGAGGCCCTAACCACTACCATATGTGAAGACCTCTCTATGCCTTAAGCTTATATGCTTGCTTGTACAGAGGCAACTGAAATGAATATTGCTCCCACAAGCTTTTTGCAGCTTCAATAAGATACTATTGACTTTCTTTATACCTCTTAAATGCTACCAGCCATCATAACTGGGTCATTCCCATCGCTTCCAAAAATGTGATAGAACCTCAGGATATAAATTATTCTGTCTCTGTTTGTCCAAAATTTTGAGCAGATTATTACACCCTTATCTACTACAACCTCTGGGAGTAGATGAAGTTGGTAGGGAGTAATGGGAAATAGTCTCTGTGATTCATAATGAATGTGATTGTCTGATACTTTGTGACTCTCATAAGGTTATGACCACACCCATTCTTTTCATGTTTGTTTTGGTTTGACTGGAAAAGACAAATGTCTACTTTCAGACTGTTTTGTAGTTCTCTCTGCAATCTCATAGATATGTCTTCCAGTGGCTAAGTCAATTTGACTGAACCAGAATGTTACCCAGTAATGTACTTAGAAGATATGTTCAGGGTGCATGAGGGCTCAACCACTACTCTCTATGTATCCCTCTCTGTGTATCAAGCTTAGATGCTTGCTTACACAAGCGCAAGCTAAAGCAAATGAAGCTTTTGCTCATCAGCTTGTTGCACAGCTTGAATGTGGATATGACTGATTATTTAGATTACCTATACATCTCAAGCCTCATGATGTCCAAGTCTCATACCATCATGAACAAACTTTTGAGTAGATTATTACACACTTATGTACACCCACTGTTGGGAGCTGATGAAGTCAGTGTAATGGCAGCTAGTCACTGCTATGCATGATGAAGGTGATAGTCGTATACTATGTAGTCTACACTGACAAGGATATGACAACATAAATTCTTGTTGTGTAGCCATAGAGTGTGTTGTAGAGTCTTCTCTGCAATCTCATAGATTAATTTGTGAGTGACTCACAATGTTTTAACCAAACTCGTGCTTGTCATGTTTTGTTTTGAATTGGCTGGAACTGATCTTTCAATGAACTGATCCTTGTCACACTGGAACTCCCCTTAATTAGAATGTGAAGGTGTACACACTTGAATCTCTCCTAGCTGGCATAGGAATATTTTTTCCAATTCACTGAGGTGGTCTTCAAGGGTATTTGAATTGAAGATCAAGCTGATGTCTTCTGTTTGCACAGCTTAAGCACTCTGTGTAGTGGTCTGGGCTGCCATATAATGAGGGTCTGTGACTATGTATGCAGTAGTCAGTCAACAAAGCAGAATAATGTTGACATGGTCTTGAACACCGGGGTGGGTTGGTTGGGATGTTGTGACAGGGACTTGTGGCCAAGGATAAGTTTTGGGTGACATATCACGGGGAAGCTCTAAGCCCATCACTGGAGGAGGTTGGTTGACCTGCTGTGCCTGGCCAAACCATTCTCCAGAGTATTTTGTATGAAAGGTGGCAAATTTTGTAAGAATAACTTTAAATGATGTCAGATAGCAGTATTCTTTCCTTGCATGTCATGACAGGAGTTAACTGTCCACTGTAGGTGTTGACAAACTCTCTGCGATACTATCTCCGGAGACCAGAAACTGAGGAGGACAGCTATTGATTGCAATCTGATTGTAATGAGTTTGGAGATAACAAGGTAACTCACCAAACACTCTGCACCTTGCTTTTATGTATAGTACTAGCATTGTTGTAAAGGAGATACCCTTGTTAAAACTCTCATATGAAATGGGTATCAGTTCATGGATGTTGCTGTGGTTTGCACTGGCTGTGCATGACTGCATGGGACATGTGAAAGAGAAAAAAGTGCTGATTATCCATACAATAGAACATTTTTGGTGTGAAGTGCATCCATGAATGGTGTAACTCCAAGAAGATTAGTTGTTTCTTCTCTTGATTTCTTGATGTTGCAGCTTGTTAGGATCAAGTAGATGGGTGTAGGTTGGTGGTTTCAGACATCCTGTTGTATTACTTTGAGGGTGGATTTAAAGATCAGAGTTTGTCTAAATCCCTTGGCTTGTAGAAGGCCACAGTCACACACAATTAGCATTATTCATGCAAGATTGGCAAGTATTGCAATCTGATAGTTTCCTCACAGTTTGACTGAAGGTTTATTTTTCTTTGTTGATAGAGGAAGTAGATTTCTCTCTAACCATGTTTGTCTAACCCTCCTTATTTGTTAACATTGTACATATCCTATGCCTTTCTCTACAGATAGATATTCCTTCCTTTATGATTCACTGCTGGATGGCTTCTTACTTTCCTTAAAACTATTGGCTGTAGAGATTGCAAAAGATGGTAGGTTTTCTCTCTAATCTCAAATCTAAAGACAAGTTCCCTTCTGGGTTTCGTGCCAAATGTAGGACCACGTTGAATGAACTTCTGCCTCTTAAGTTATATATTTAAGTTGGCCACATTTTCCAACTTATCAATGTCCTGAGTCCACTCATTTATCATCCTTTGTATAATCCCAACCCCTCTAAATTTCAGTTTTTAGGTAGGAATCTCCTTGTCTTTGTTCCCTCTCACATCAATAAGATCTGGCTATGTTCTATTCTGAACCACCATACAGTCATGAAGTGTCTTCCTTCAATTCTTAGAAGATATTGGTCTCCTCCCTTTTTGTGTTGATTCCAATCACCTGAAATGATTCCAACACTCTTTCTTAATTACCTATATGGTCTAATATAGTAATAAATTTGTGTTTGTCTGTAAGAAGCATAATGTTGCCTCAGTTTTAAATGAGATTAAATTTCTTGATGGTAATTATAAAGTCCTTGTTAGATCTGAATTGTTAAGTTGTCATAGTTCTTTAAGTGCTGAGAAGAAGTCTAAAGGAAAGTGCAGCCCTCATTGTCCTCTTCTCTGTGTGGCTTGGAAGTTCCACAAAAACCCTTGAAACCTAGACTCATTAATGCTTTGTAAATGGCTGTGCTGTTTTATAAATCTATCCTGCCTGTGGTGATTCCTTGTGGGTGATGTCCCTGCTGATAATAGCTGGGCAGTAGTTGAAATCGTCAAACTCTTAGATCTCTCAGAAGTGATCTCCTCCTCTATTGTTGCAGTCTTTTGATTTCTTGACTCTTTATACCAAGATCAACCCATCAGATTCGAAAGCTGGAATGACAGTTTTAGTTGATAAAGTATTTGATATGAATTTTTTGTGGGTTCAGCACCCAGCCCTTAACTTCAAATCTGTTTGGTTGAACAATAAGGTCAAGTTTAGGTCTATGGAGTCTTTTCATTGCTTCAAGGTACCAAATGCTGCAGTTTCATCTTCTTGGCTAGAATTCCTGTTAGATAACTTGTCTGATTTGGTCAGTCAATGTTAAGCAATTGGTATTCTTGGGGTCCAAGTTGTGTTAACCTTTTTAGCTATTCTCCCTCTTCTCACATGAGTTTGATTTATTTATTGGATCATCTTTTTAAGTCTGTGTCTAGTTTTTCTTTGTAAGATATCCTCAATAAGAATGTTCATAGACAATCTATTTGTTCCTGATAACCTTGATTTCTCCAATTTCTTGTATCTAGACAAAGACTCTTTTGGATGATGGCATGTACCCTAAATTATTTAGTGAGCTTCATTTTACTCTGATGACTTCTCTTACAATCTAATGGATTTAGCAATTTAATGGGCTAAACCATTGACACTAAAGAACAATTCCCAACCAAAATATGCAGGTATCAACATGATATATATGCCTCATGTGGATTTCAATAATTCAAATTCTGTTAAATTTGTACTATTCAATTGTCAATTTAAAAGTTCTGAAGGCCTTATGGATCGAAACAGGATCTTCCTAGCTCAAATGTTGAGCTTAATTGGTCTGTGGAAGAATAAGGTTTCCTCTTCAAAGTTTCTTTTAAATTGATCCAGAGGTTTTCTTAAGAGGAAAATTCTGTTTCAACCTTCTGCCTTTGGAATCTTCAAATGATAGTTTCAGGGCTTCTTAATCATAAATGGGGAGCTTTTCTGAGCCCACTAATGTTCTCTTTCTCAATACTCTTATTTCTTCTCTCTGATTCCTTCCTTTCTTTTTTTGGGTTTTTCCTTCCATAGCCTTCTCACCTTTCTCTATCTCTTTGGCTTTGTTGTTCCTCTCCCTTATTAGGATTGTTTTTGTCTTCCCTTTCTCTCTTGAGATCTGTTGAGCTAGCCAGCATTGTAGCTGTATTTTCCTGTTACTGCCAGTGCTTTGACAGAAACTCAGTACATTGGTTTTATTTGACATCAATGTACATTAATCTACACCTATTGCCATGAACTGTGAGAAGGGAGTGGGGGTGATGTGCGTGGTCAATGCTGCACCTATTGAAGGTCCCTGAGCTTGGCCATCATTGTCATTGAAACCACTCGAATTTTGTTTTGTGATCTGTTTTTCTCATTTCTTTAGGGTTGAGGTTCTTTTCTTCCACCTGTTTGGTTTATATCATCAGATCTAAAATATCCATATCCTTCTTATCAGGTACTCTCTCTCATTTCTTTTCAGCTTGACTTAAATCATAAGTTATGAGAAATTCTCAGTACTATGGAGTGTTACACTATGGTGCAGGGAAACTGCAGGAGCAGCTGAACTCTGCTTGTCTGAACTGGAGATCCATTGCTTATGGAAGGATGCAAAAACTGGTCTTACAAAGTGGGTAAAACTGAAGCATATGAGCCAAACATTGGCAGGCACAAGTAATCTTTTGATGTCATGTATATTGAGATGCATGCCATCACATATATGGTCATACAGGCAGTGATCGTGAGAAGAGGAATTGGCATTCTTAGCTGACTATTAGTTTGAAGAACTAGTTAAAGCAGTGGAGTTATACAATGTCTTGAAGAGAATAATTCTCACAGGGCAACATTGAGTGGTGCTAGTCTGGACCTCTCTCCTAATGCTGCTATTCCGGTGGATCTCTTAAAAGGCTTGGCATATTATAAGCCAGTTTACTTATGTGGTTGAGTTTCATGTTGACAGTGACTTCAAGGTCCACAGTCCACAGCTATGCAATGCAGCCCGCACAAATTGAACTTTATAACAGTCCTTTAAAGGCAAACCTGCATTTACTGCACATCTTCTCATTAAGAATCAGATTAGGGTTTTGACCACATACGAAAGGTGGGACATTGAAAAGCAGTGCGGTTTGTGTTTGCAATTATCCTGTTTGTTGGCAGGAGTTAACTGGGTGGTTTGGAAGCAGAGTGGCCTCTGCAATTTTGGAGGAAAACCACCTGAATGCATTGTTCTGCCTTGTGTGCATTGCTGTTGGTTCAAAATGAGGAGGATAAAAGCTGGAGGCATTGTCCAAGAAATTGATTTTCTGCTTGCAGTTAAATTTACTATGACTGGGTCCTGCACATGATGACTTAAAGCAGTGATACTCTTAGGTGCAGGATCAACATCACATCACATTTTACACTTTGCAATAAGCCATTTTGATAGCTTACAGATTTGCATAGAGTCCTATGTTGCTCACACTGCAAGGGTGTTGGGCCATCTGTACAGCACCAACCTCCTAAGACCTCTGGATGGTATACACTCCAATTAGTAAACGTTCCTCCTATCCACCAATTTTGATTCTGGAATGAAGTTTGCCTAGCCATGACAATAGTGATAAATTGCAGACATGGTACTGTTATATGGATTGCAATCTAGGGGCCAATTGTGCAACAGTGCTCATCACCCTTGTTAATAGTGCAAGGAGTGGATTGATGGATGGGTGGAATCTAGTGGATATTTGGATATGTTTCAGCTCTTGAAAGATTCACACAACTTGTGCCTCACACCTGTCACTTTTACACGTTGCCTAAAAACCTTGTAAGCAAAAACTAGTGCACTGTGGATGTTGTTTGCAGAGCTTGTTTCCTAGTTTTAGGTGCAATATGAAGTCAAACAAGTCAAAACTCATGTAAGGTTGATGCTAGCAACCTCAATTTATGCACATTTGAGTTTAGATTGTGAATCTGAATAATTGTAGATTTTATTTTTATTTTCCAATCTGAGTTTATTCTGCAGTCTGTATTTGTAGGCAAGATGACAATTGGCTTGTTGAGGTGATGTGAAATTACCATGTATGTTGAAAAGACTATACAACTAGGATGCATTTGGGAAAAAGTTTTACTAGGATTTTGAACATTATATACTTTATCTTGCTATAAACTAAGAAAATGCATGATAGATTGATACATGGAGATTAGTTTTCAAACCTTAATGGTTCCTTAATTGTGAACTTGGAAGCAAGTAATGCAGTGAGACATTCACAAGGTAGTGAAATGGTGGTTTCCATTGGTAAGTGACAAGGGCTATTGAAAGCATGAAATGCAATAGATGCTTTTGCTATAATTTGGCTTGTAAATTTGGCTTTGGTGGTGCCTTAAATGGAGCAATATAGGTATTATTGTTGACTGAATTATTCTTATCAATGACAAAACTTACAATTCATGAACTTCATGCTAGCACAAAATTAGTTTCTACTGTTTCATATAACCATTCTTGAAGTGGTTGTTGCCTAGAAAGATTTATGAACTTTTAAGTAACCATTCCTCCTCAATGCACTTGTGCCCCAAATATTCTAGATTGTCCTAATAATATGATAAATTGCATCAATTAGTGTTAAAAGATGTGGGATGTTGATGTTCTTAATGTGTTTTTTTGGCAATGTATTCCAATATAAAAATTGGACGTTTGTTGTTTTACGTCATAAAGAGATATGTTAGTTGACCACAACCTTTGGTAAACACAACCTTTGTGAGTTTTTAAGTTTTTAGCCGTTCTCATGAACAAATCATTTGACAAGACCTAGAGTGTAACCAATAAGGTGGAAACTACTCATAGTTTATGGTCATATGTCAAGTTTTAGTAAACATGAAAGGCATGTCTCATTTGACAAGTTGTTTTTGAATAGTGTAAGGAACCTTAACAGTTTGTCACATGACCAAGTGTCACAACCAATGACATTCCATCGTAAACAAAGTCTTATATCCCTTTGCAACAAACAACACCAAATCTTCAATGAAGCATATTTATGTTGAGTCAAAAAAATTGTAGGGTTGCTAATTTGCAAAAAAAACGAATGATGGGAGAAGGTGCAATTGATGCAACCTTGCAAAACTTATTGATAAACACACCATACATTAGGAAAATGTACAAAAGCATAAGAAAAAGAAAAGGGAGAATTTACAAGATGTTAAGTTAGCTCAAACTAAATGTCAAAACCTATCCATGTAAAAAAATTGTTTATAATAGGTTGGTTATATTTTTCCATATAAAAAACTAACCAATTACAATAAGTTAGTTGTGGAGATGGAAGGTGTGTCCTAAAAGGTGGAAGTCAGGAAATAGTTAGGGTGACTTGAGATGGAGGATGTTTGCAACCTTTGCAATATGATTGATTTTTTTTGTCAAAGAATAGTAACTAAGATAGAAAGAAGAGGCCCTTTTAGTCCTTTCAAACTCCAAATGACATTGGCACAATTGTGTAAAAACACATTTGCTTGCTTTTGTAGACATCCAGATACCCCCACTGCTACAAGGAGGAATTGATCAACAAGGTGTTAGATGCAATAGTTCCGTTCTTTGGCTTGAGCTACATCAAAAGCAACAAATCATTAAGTGGCACAAAATTAAGGAAGTAAATCCACTCATGTTGGGTTAACAATGACAATGTCAGCTATGGTGCAAATACCATGTTTGGTGAACATAATGTCAATTCATCAAAAGGAAAAATTGAATGTGTTTGAAGGAAATGCATGTAATTATTCTCACCTTACATGGAGGCCAACATCCTGCACAATGGCAACAAAGGTGTTGCAAATTGCATCATGGGTTCTTGTAAGTTCATTTTGTCATGAACACAACATTAAAGGTGGATCCCCATAAGGTTAATGGGATGATTCATGCTAAGGCTTCAAAAAGAAAAGGACATTGATCAACCATAAACTTAGTTATTATGATTAAGGTCATAAGAGCCCAACTTCTTAAATAGGTTGTTAGGGTGATAATGGCCATCAATATGAACTCGATGTTAATGAAAGTTATTGGGATAAAGGTTTGTTTACATGCTAAAAGTCCTTATGGGTTGTCAAAGGATCTGAATCTTGGACCCATGAGGCGCCCAATGTCACAAATGGCAATGCCATGGGGTTTAATCATCTAAATGTTCATCCATGATTTATAATGAACTTGTACCCAACTTTTAGTTTAGTTTCAATTCACTTTCAACTAGCTTTTAATTAAGTTATAGTTCACTTATAATCAACTTTTAGTTAAATCCAAATTAAGTTATAATCAAAT
>Ga0116228_10003008_pt1 | contig 14760 bp, 5 predicted proteins | sample S1TSphfallax_2_FD_89694 | JGI IMG/M metagenome (GOLD analysis project Ga0116228, IMG submission 89694) | Host-associated microbial communities from peat moss isolated from Minnesota, USA - S1T2_Fc - Sphagnum fallax MG | ecosystem: Host-associated > Plants > Peat moss > Unclassified | place: USA...
AGAAATGTTGTCCCAATCAAAATATTGAGATCAAGATCTCATGGTCAACTTTTTGGTCATGAAATAAGCATGAGTTGACCTTATCCATGGAGCCATCCTTGAATTGATGCCAAGTTATGGTGAACAATGGCAACTTCAATAACAAATTCATGTCCTTTTATAGAATTTCTAGCAATATTTTTCATTGCAACAACATAAACATTTGGATCATGTTTTGCATTCTTTTACACATTTTTCAACCTTCATGTCCAAGTAGTTCCACAAATTCAACATAAAAATGAACAAAATAACAATGACTTTTACATTTTTTTCCCAATGTTTTATGATCAAATTTTTTTTTTTAAAACCAAAATTTTGGTACTTTGTGAAAACAATTTAGAAAAAAATTGGATAAATATGTTTTTTCATTGCAAAATGTGTTTTCTAACAAATGAATTATCGTTTTGTGAAATCAAGAAATGAAAAAATAAAAATGAATAACCATGTGTTGTGGATTAAATTTTATTTAATTGCATTATTAAGTTTCCATCAATTTGACTTGTTAGATGTGCCAATAAACTAATCATGATCATAATAACCATAATAAGTAAGTTTTTTGTTTTTAAAAAGCCCTTTAATGAAGAAAGGTTGCTAATAGGCCTACCTTGTCTATTATGAACAACAAAGTCCCAACAAAACATTTACAACTTATAATTCAACCAAGGTTTAAAGTGTAAATGCCTTTTTCCAAGGGTTTTTGTCGTAACCCTAGCCTTGGGTTCACAACCAAGGCAAAGGTTTATGAAAGTGCGGGCCAAGAGTGAAGCTCGGGAGTCACATTTCATGCTTTTGGGAGTGTGAGAGAATGTGAGGGAATGAACCCCCACATTCCCACCTTGGGGGTTAGAGTCCTGACGAACTCCCAAATTTTCAAAGAGCGATTACAAAGGTTAAAACCCATTAGATTGAAGATTTATTTATATCATTGGAAAAATCTTGGAACTTAGATGTCTAAAATGGGCTCGCATGACCCATTTAGGTACTTAAAACACAAGTTATGGCCAAAAGAAAGGCCAGGAATGAGTCAAATTGACAATTTGACTCTCGACCACTAAAAGTTAGGAATCACCTCGATTTCTTTGTGTGTAGGTGGCGTGCCACATACCGTTGAAAAGATTTCAACGAGGGCTATAACTTTTCTTTATATCTCATCTCAATCAAAGGTTTTCACACAAAGTTATGGGCCCCCAAAATCACGGGAATCCCAACTTTGGGAATTTCAGGATTCCCACTTTGGAGTCCCATGACAAAATGACATTTGGGTGCCGGTCCTGTGGCCAAGCACAAAGTATACTATAAGGGGGAAGGTGGTGGCTTCTCCCAAGCCCAAGCTGTGGTGAATCTTATGAGTCCGTGTTTGCCCATGGTTCGTCCATGCACCAAAAATGCTCTAATTATGCATTATCCAACTTGTTGTTTGGTTTGTGCAGGTCTGTGTGAGTAATTGAATTGCTTGTCAATCTTTCTAGTCCCCATCCCAAAGCTCCAACACACCCTTTTACCCCTAACGTGTTGTGAGCCAGGGAATGCACCCCAACTCCTTTTCTTTCTACTATCTTCACCTTTGGACTCGCAGTTGAGTCCATCAAGGAGCTTAAGGGTGCGTCAATTTTACCTTACATAGTTTTTGAAACTGTTTGTAATTACTTCAATGATATTAAAATGCATTTCCACAATACATTTCAAAAGAAAAGAAGGTCCCCATACCCAAAAGGTTCATCAATTACACCCATAAGAACATTTACACAAATCACATAAGGTCCCCAAACCTTTAGTTATTGTTATTTTCCTTTTGACAATCCTAATCAATATAAAAAAAAGGTGATCCACATGGGGAAGTTAAACAAATTTGTAACTTTTATGACTTAAATAAATGGTGGAATTTCATACTTATTTTTCAAAATAACATTTTACTAAATAAGTTTGAAACAATTACCAATTTACGAAAGTTAAAATCTAAAATGATCAAAATAAAAAATGACAAATCATAATGTTCACCTATGAATGAAAACATGTGAAATTGTACTACCACAAACCCAACAATCTTAGAATAATTCTTAAAGAAGCTTGTTGAGTGGACACAATAAAAAACACAAAAAAAAAGTTTAGATGAACTCTTGAAAGGAAGATATCCTTACCTTTCAAAGAACAACACAAACAAATTAATATGAACAATTACAAATTATAATTTCTAATGTATCATATTGAAGGGATAAAAAGAAGTTACCTTTAATCCTATTTTCAATACAATGAATAGGTCCAAAAGCCCAATTATTTTCATGGAATTGTGTTAAATTCTTCCATTGTTACTACCCTCCTTGCTTCTACTACAACCATCATCAACAAGTGGTCTAAATGCCTTAACTAGATCTTTTAAAAATTAAGATTAAAATGAGAACCATGATAATTCACATTAGGTAATTTAAACAAAATTACTCACAAAAAAGAAAGTATGGAAAACTCCCCAAAACATCTAAAAGTAAAATGGACAAACAACCCACCTTCATTTAGAAATCCATCTCCTTGTATTATAACCTTCCAAAGGTAGAACATTTCCATATTTTCCTAAAATATTTGAAGGCTACTCTCAAACACGTCAAATGGAAAAGAAAGAACTCCATAGTATCAAAACTAAAAATGAAAGTTTGGAAGGTAGCTACCTTTTGGTCCTTAAACAATATGTTTGTCACAAAAAATACACCACCACTTTATTGTTTTTATCCTTTGTAGTTGTTACCTTCCTATTGGCTATTTTTTTAATGTAGTTACCTTCCTACTTCAACTATTGTCTAATGACTAATTTCCAACAACAATGTTCTTAAAAGTGAAAGATGAAAAAAATACTTAATTGAATTGAAAGCTATCTTATTTTACATCAAATTAATACTAAATATTGTCTTTTGCATTAAAAAAACGAAGCCAAAGAGAAAAGTTGTCACCTAACCTTCAACCAAAATCTATTAGATTTATTATTCACACAAGTATGACCTTTTTCTCTCGCTTCATAGACACTAATAGATTCCTAGAATTACACACATAAAATGTAGAACGAAAAAATAATAAAATGATAAGGAATGAAAGATAATGAAATAATGAACCCAACAAATAATAAGGAACCAAAAGTGGTACCCCACCACACATGGATTTCCCTTATCTTTTTAAATTTCCTTGCCTTATCCTAATTTCCTTCACTTATAATAATTAATGACAAAATAACTTATTTTTTAGAAATGAATTATTTTAATGGTTTCATTCCATAATAAATAAAGGATGGTAAGTATGCACCTACCATTAATAACAAGGTCATTAATAAGATGCATTCTAGCTAGATATATTAAAAGATTTATCCACTAACAAATATTCTTTTATTGAAATTCAAGTTCAAAATTATTTTATGATGATTCTACCCTAAACATAATTCACTTACAATACTATCATTAGGTAACATTTCCATTCCAATATTAGCCTTCAATTATTTTGCCATGTGATGGTAGTTACCTAACACACACCCCATAGAAAGTCGGTAAGGAATAAGAAAGACCTAAATCTTGGCAACACTACCAAACAATAAGGTAGGAAGGTTTGAGATAATTGGTAGCAAGTGGCATGTATGAAGTAAGTAAGAAGGTAATAAATTAAAGGGAGAAAACGGAGAAAATGATGAAAATATATGTAAATTTTTGCACCAAAATTGGGTTTTATCCACAACTAAATTGTAACTAGCTTCCAATGGATTATGTGTTAGTGAGTGTCTATGGTCATTTAAGCCAACAATAATGTTTTTTTATAACACATTAAGAAAAAAACCCTTAGTGAATGATGTAAAAGATTTTGTTTTATGCAATCTCCTTTGTCATGTGCTACCACATTGACACCTACACATATTATTATTCACACACCACACAAAATAACATAAAAAAACTTTAACTAGTGCATCATACTTAAACCAAAAGATGACTCACATGCAACAAGTAGGAATCCCAACCTACAACAAAAAAATGGCAAATCACAACATGCAAAACCATAGGCAAAAGAAAACTTGCGTAACACATAAAATTTACAAAGCAAAAAAACACCATGTGTTTTAAAATCTTAGATCACCAAAAGTCATTTGAGAACTCACAACTTGAGATTATATCTCAAACAGTAAATAACATGAACTCCATTCACACATGAATAAGTTCCAAGCTAAAACACACATAACTACACTAACACTTTTCATTAACCTAGTGATGATTTTATTAGGTTGTTAAATTAACACTCTTAACACTCCTATCCAAAATCAACACAAATTAAACTTTCAAAAAAATTCACCATGATGAAGAGACAATAAGGACACGTGTCATTGAACAACCACTAATGGGCATGTATCATGTCACTATAAGCAAATTTTTTTTGATGTGAAAAAAACCCTAACCATCAATATCGCGACTTTAAACCCTTCCCATAAACCCCATTTCACACATGCCTTTCCTTATATGATAGTGATGTCATAGGCTTCTTTTACAATGTAATATCTAGATGGGTTACAACTATTGAGGATATATAGTATTCATTTGTTACATGGGTTATTATAATTTGGAATTCCTAAATCTTGTAATGTTGAAAGGAATTTGAATGTTGGAATAGTTAGATTTGCAAATTTCCATCGAGGATTGTTGACATTGTCTTTGAATTTTTGAGGCTCAAGTTTATTGTTGCTTCGATGTCCATTGGGGTCAAAGCTAATTGATGACATTGAAGTTCAAACTTGAAAAGTTTTTCAATTTCTTGAAAAAGTCCTTCCACCTTATATAAAAGCATTGATGTATATTATTCAATCACCTTTTGATTTATTTTTTTGTTTTGTGATCAAGTTGTTCAAATTTTTGTTGTGGATTGTGGTTGTTCAATGTAATTTAGGTTTTCACAAAGTGAGTTATGTCTCCATTATGGTTGAGGTGTTTTGCTTTATAGTCTAGTGACTAAATTTCTTATGATCTAGATTTTCATTGCAAGAGTGATTTGAAGGGGGAATTTAAAATCAACCCAATTTTTCCATCTCATTGTGTTATTTTGGTTTCAATGCATGCACTAACTTTGTGCATGCCATCTATATGCAATGTGCACATATTGTGCACCATGCAATAAATCCATTAATTTTGCACATTTAATGTTTGGTGTTTGTTCCTTGTTTGGTAGATGAATCACACATTGTTCTATTGTGATTTTTGGGTGTTTATTTCATTCTTAAGCATGGCTTCAAAATTACAAATGCATAAAAATTTCAAATATTGGTATTTTTAGAAGTTGTGTCCCAAGAAGAACTCCAAACCTTATTGGTGAAATGTGTCCATGTATGAAATGAAATTGCTTATGCTTAACTAATTATATTCCAACATTTGAATAATGGTTAAGGTTCAAAAGATTAGTAGAAACTTGTGAAATTTGAAATTGTTATACATTACCAAATAAAGGTAAGCCTATGATTGATTCTAAAGATTTTTACCCAATGTATAAGTTGTTGAAACTAAAATTTGACCCATAAAACATTTATCTAATGAGATTGGTTGGGAAATGAACACATTGACAAAAAAATTTAAAGGCCATTAAATTTGCCATCTAGAATGTCAATTTTCTATCTTTGACTTTGCGATGAAATTGTTAGCCATGGATAATGTGTGTTGAGCAAGTATTCATGCATTCACGACATGAAAAACTAATGTTGGATTCCTTTGAACTATTAAATGTATAGTAGGTGTTATTAAGGTTTGGAATTAATAGTTTGACATTCCTAATCATGCATCCCCTAATTGAATTCATGGATTAATGTGTTTTGGTATTAATGGTTCAACATTCTCCAAGGTTTCAAAATCGAAGTGACAATTTAAATCCAATGTCAATATACCCCATTTGTCACCAAGGTGCATTGCATGGCTCGTCATACAAATCTTATAATACAAATTCATTATGACCTATTTTAGTGTTTCACATTGAATTTTTTCTGAAATGTTTATATGAATATTTTAGCCATCAAGGCATTTGGAGTTCACCAAATTGGTAAAGATCATGGAAACCAAGACACAAAATTTTACAGAATATTAAGCTTAGATGCAAATCTATTAAATTTATGTTCGAGATTGTGAAAGGTGTCTTGGTCAAATACCTCACCCTCTTCATGAAGATGGCATTGGATACATCCACAATACCCAATATTAGATTTAATTTGTTTTTGTTCATTTGATGTGAAAACATTATTAGGGTTGAATGTTGTCATGTTGTTTTTAGATGCAATTGTGGATGTTTTTGCGTGTGATTTCAGAGATATAATTAAAAATATGTGAAGGGGATGCATACTACATGTATTGTGATAGTGAATATTATTTCCAAGACGATTTATTCATTAGTTTATTGGTTGCAATCAATTTTGTTCAAGAAAATATCAACATTTAATGGATCAAATATTTGAACACTGAAGTTGACCATTTGACTTTTGATTTGTTGAGCAACATATATCACCCACATTTTAAAATAAGACATGGGTTATTATTTTTGTTATGTGGGATGTTTTAAAGAAGTTGTGGCACATGTGAAATAGTAATGTCAAAAATCTATAGATGTGGTTTCTAGCTAAGGGTTTGAGGGATGCTTTGGGGGTTGTTTATTTTGAATTATGGCTACAATTTGACTTTGAAATCAAATTTGCTCTTCACTTGGCATTCATCAATGTTAACATTTGTTAACCTAAGAAGGTGAGACCTTCTGATTTGTGGGTGTAAACATCCAATAGAACAAATCGATAAAATGTTACAATTAATAACATGAAGAACATTTGCATACAAATATTTTATTGAAATAACTTTTGACATAAACAAAAAAATACTAAAACTAGCACGAATATTAATCAAAATTTTATTATAAAAATATCTTCCATAAATATTGAGAACGATAAAAATATATATTTAAAAATCAAGTAGTTAAAAATTTGGTAATAAAAAAAATCGCAACTTGAGTTTGAAAAAAAATAATGTTTTTTTGCAAAATGTATTTTACTATTTGAGCATAATTAATACAAAAGTTCTAACACACTTGAGAATTCTTGAATGGTGATCTTTTCAAAAATGTTTAAGAAGAATGAGGCATAAGATTAAAGTGTTTAAGATTCAAAGTGTTAAATATTAATTTCAAAGTTGGTATTTTCCATTCTATAAAACTTCAAAATTGTGCATTATCTTTTCAATAAGGGCAATGTCAACCTCAAAACGCCCCTTGCAAAACCTTTAGTGACCTTTTTGTATTCAATCATTATCCAAAACACACTAAAGTAATGCCTATTTTGAAATGGTAGAATTGTTTTTATTGGTCAATGTTGGCTAGACCATTAGTAGTTTTGGTACAAAAATTTGGAAACTTGTAATTTTCTTAAACATGGTTTAAATTGATCATTTTAAGAATTTATCTTATATACCTTGGAAAAAGCTTTCCAATGTCGTATCATTCATCCAAGTTGGAATTAATTTGACCTTTACAATCATAAAAGGTGAAGTTTGGTAGAGTTCAATACACAATTTGTTTGGTAGGAATCTTTGCCGCCTGATACTTCTTCAAACATATTTCAAATTGAAAAGCTTAAGTGTTCATTTTATGGCCCTTTGAAAGAACTTTCCAATGGCATATTAAGTGCTTCAATTAAAGTTCATTTGCTTTTTGAAATTGTTAAAAAGGTAATGTTTGACAAGTAATTTTGGTAGTTACTTTTAATCTATGTTTTCAATAGTTTTTTTTACTATTTTTTGTAAGTTTATTCAATAATTTGTAACTACTTTCAATATGTATTTTCTACAACTAATTTTTTATAATCAACTAGTTTTCTACGGCTATTTTTATAACTATTTTAAAACATTTAATCAAAAATTTTGCTTTAATAGTGGGTTGTTGGAGTGCTTTCAACCACGAACCTTTAATCGACAAGTGTTATTGTTTGTTAAAATATAACTTTAAGTTTTTGATGTTGAAATTGAATAATGTGAACTTAATTGCCAAGTTACGAAGAACCTTTTCCTCTTCATGCATTCTTAAACACAAGATTCCATTCCATTTCATTCATCTCATACACTTAACTTGTTGAATTTGTTATTGTGTAAATGATTAATTCAATTTAAGATGGAAGGTGTTTTTTTGGACTCATGTTTATGAAGTTTAAACTATTGATTGGTGCATTTGGAATTGGTCACTTGAAATTTCAAATAGATTTTGAAAGCCTTACATACCTTCCATCTTAAACTAACAATTGAAGAATGGAAAAATATTATACATTAATATGTTGGAAAAGTTTGAAAGTTTATGGTAGGTTGAAAAGCTTAGGGCTTGAGGCTTAGATCTTGCCATTTGTTCCATGATCCATGCTAGAACTTGGATTTTGGAATATGGAACTAATTGCTTTGGATTTTAGAGTCTAGAATCTAAAATTTGAAATTTAAGACTCTCCTTTTTTATTTGTACAATCACATTTGAATTTTTTTTATCACGAATATTACTAATATGTTTTGTGTGTAGGCAAGGTTGGGATGCTACAATGGACACAATTCATTTGGGTTGATGTTCAATTGCTCCATTCAATAATTTATGAATTGTGGTAGTTTGTTAAGACTTCATGGTCTCGCAAAGTTTTTGAAAACATGATAGTTTAAACTATTATTGGGTTTAGGTGTTGGAGTTTGGATTTAGGAGGTTTATTAGTTAGGATAAAAACCGAATTGGATAGAAAAAATTAAAGATTTTCATATATTATAACACAAATGTCTACTCCCCAAAAAAAAAATTCGCAAAACATTTTTTCAAGTCTAATTTGTTGTCATTAATATTTCCATTCAAAATTTGGTAAAGCCAGTTAATAAATTACACCAAATGGGAACCTACAAGTTACACTTTTGTAGTGTTAACATGTTAAAACTTATGAAAATATTGCAATTTTTGTTGAATGGCTTTTAAATCACAAATTCATTTGCAAATTTTACAAAAAAAAGTTGGGAGTGAAAGGAATCAAGAATTCAACATTCCAAATATGAACTCATAATTGTTGAAAAATTTAAAGGCTTTTATTAAACAATGATTCAATAATTAATGAAAAAATTCACATATTCAATAATTTCAATTTAAAAGATTTTTCAACTTATTTTTAATGCACAAGCACTTACGAGTAAATAAAAAAATTAATAGTTCATATTTTCAATTATATTCAAAAACTCAAAATGAACAAAGATGTTTAATTTTTCTTTTGAAAATGTACACATTTTTTGTTTTATTAAAAAAAGATACAAGGTATAAATATAAATTCTTGCTAATTTTAATTAAAAATTCTACTTAAATTTCCCATATTGTGACCTTAGTCTTGGGTTTTTGACCAAAGTTAAGGCATGAAATGAAAATAGGTTGGGAGAGTGTCACATGATTCAAGCACATTCCCACAAATGTGAAAGTGTGTAAGGAAATGTGTTTCAAACACTCCCAAGTGAAAAACACTTTGGTAATTGTAATATTATGGGAGTCCTAAATTTTTAAGACAAAAATGTAGATGAAAAATGATGTCCAAATAGGGTTTGCATTTTCCATTTAGAGTTGTGAGTTAGGAGCTATGGCCAAAAGAATGATTGAAAGTCAAATTTGGAATTGATTTTCAACCATTAAAACTTGAGAAATAAGGTTCAAATGACCTTTTAATTGAACATGTGATACAAGGTTGCAAATATTTTTAAAAGGGCTATAATGTTTCTTTTGGGATTTCTCCAATTGAATGTTTTATTCTGTAGGGGAAGTCCCCATACAAGTGGGTTCTCTTGAAGGAGGGTCACATGAGGGCAATAGCCCAAGGGCATTTTCAACCAATGGAAAACACATGAATATGGGAAGCTCCACATATGTAAAAATCTTTTTCTTTTCCCTTCATTTTTTCCTTCTTGTTTTTTATGAATTTTCATGATTTGTCGCTTTCTTCTTTGTGTTTTTGAATTATCCTAATCCATCCCATCAAAAAATCTTTCCATGGGAACATGAGAACATAAAAATATAGAAAAAACTCCCCCATTGCATGACTCCCTAGGGATCTTCTATTGGGGGAGATCCTTCAAAATACAAAGAGAAATTTTAAAAAAGGTTTTTATGTGGGACTTTTGAGTTAACAAAATTGCAAAATTTATAATTTGGAAAATTTTGAAAATTTGAAAACTCCTAGAGCTTTTTGGCACTTTGATGCAACCCTTGTCATAAGTGAAAAAATATACTATAATAACCCCCCTTTATAATCATGCCCTTGGTGACCATGTGACAAATGGAAGCAACCTAAACCTTAATCATTCCATTCAAGTAGTGGTCACTCTCCATAACAAATCCATGATCCATATACACAACAATAACATCTTTGGCTTTTCAATATTACTTACACCATCCGAACTTTCCCAAACTATCACAATTATTGTTGGTTCCTTTCTATTGATTGTTTATGAATCATATTCACCTTCTTAACCTATCTTCCAACTAATGAAGTTTAGTATAACTTGTTGGATGAGATCTTTTTGAAATTTCTCGATTGGCCATTTTGGTCTTACACGACATCAAATCCTTGGTAGCCACCCCACATATGCACTCCCAATAATTCATTCAAAATTTAAACAAGGAAGATACAATATTCCGAACCATTTGATTTCCTCAGAGTTCCCAAGACAAGAGTCTCAAATTTTCTGAGCAACACCCCAATTGAATTCCCATGGATTGATGTCCTCTCAACTCGACCAACATTGTCCGTTATAAAGTCTCATAAACTCCAACAACTCTATTTATTTGTTTATTCATAACATTTTATCATGATTTAGACACCCCAAGTATAGTGTGCAACAAAAGAACACTTAAAGTCGAAGTAGCTATTAAAATTAAAAATGTTGATGGCATTCTTCCCATCAACATCTCCTTCATGAACATTTTGGATTGTTATTCCTAATTGTTTTTCATTATTCTCATCACACACAATCTATTCGAAACAAAAGGAAAAGAGAGCTTAGTTTATGGAATCCTTTCCTTTTTTTATCATGGCGTCCCTTATCCCCTCCAAAATCTCGTCCTCCTTAGCCTTTATAGAGCCCACCATTTCCAAAAACTATTGAATAATAACAAACATAAATCATCACACCCAGTGTTCATGCCTTTTGCAAAGAAAACACACACCACATAACTCTTGAAAAAAAAAACCTATCATGGACAATATAAACACTACATATCCACACAACCATAAATGATTTTATCAACTAACCTGACGCGCCCCCAAGTCCCTTGTTAGACTCCAAAAGAGTCCAACTATGTCAAAAGGCGGAAATAGATGGGACTTGGTGCCGTTCCCAGCTTCCAGCACTAAAGGGGGTGAGAGGGGCATGCTGAAAGCTCCGGGATTAGACTAGGAAGAGGGACAAACTACTTAGTTATTCGGTCCTGCATCCAAATCCAACCAACAAGTTGGTTAAAACTCATTCTGCACCTTTTTGGTGTTGGGACAAGCCACGGGCGACCTTGGACTCACTTGACTCACCACGGCCCGGATTCGAGGGAAGCCATCACCTTCCCCCATATAGTATTCTCTGCGTTACTCCGTGGCACCCGCATCCAAATGGCTTTTATTCTCGGGACTCCCAAGGAGGAGTCCCGAAATTGTCCCGGGTTGGACTCCCGGGACTTTGGGAACTCATAACTCCTGCCTCAGACCTTGGATTGGGATGAGGTCTAAAGCAAACTTGTAGCTCTCCTCAAGAGCTTTCCAACAATGTGTCGCACTCCATCTACACACACGGGGATCGGTTCGATTCCTGACTTTTTGTGGTCGGGAGTTAAATTGCCAGTTTGACTTCCGACCCTTCTTTTGCCCATAACTTGTGTTGCAGATGTCCAAATGGCTCATGCGAGGCCATTTTGGACATCTACACTTCACGACCTTTCCAACGATATAAAGAAAACCTCAAGGCGAGGTGTTTTGCCTTTTGCTGTCGAGCTCTAAAGTTGCGGGAGTCCCAGAGGACTCCCAATCCCCATTTTTGGGAGTGTGAGTCTCATCCTCACATTTGCCTCAAAGTGGGGTTGCAACATAACCCATCTTTTGTCGTTTTTTAGACTTGATAGCCTAATCTATCGATTCATTAGGTCTTCAACCCAATTGGATTCTTAGTTAAACTCCTTTCATCCCATAACCACTTTTTTTATAACACTAATGAATTTTGATTTAAATGTGATTTTTGTGTCACATTCCATATAAAACCTTACAAGATTGTGATTATAAGCAAATGTTTTCACAAAATAGTTTTTTAATGTTAAAATAAAGGTGCCAATTGTTTAAATTTACTACATGGGTTATTTTAAATTCTATTATTCATTATTATACTTGAAAAAAATTGTGTTTTTTGCCTATTTTAATGCGACAATTTACATTAAGTTTGAGTTCTTTAACTATTAGCTTTGTATCTTGTTAATTATATTGTTTAAATTAAGATTTTTTGCTTTCTTGGCAAGTTGACATATCTTTTGTTTGTTTACATTATAATTTTTTTCGTTTATCTTCAATTGGATTAATTGTTGTTAGTTTGTTCAACTTGAACACAAAGTAACAATAACATTGCCAAAGGGAACTATAGTTTACAAAACCCTAATATTTGCCCTAGATTTTTCCCAATATGGTCACATATACAAAGAAAGTTTTATAAAAATTTTGTGCAACTGACGAGTGTGATAATGATTTTAAAAAATGGTTTTTTTCACTAAAACGGATGGTTATCAAAAAAATGTGTGACATAAACAAGAATGTGATTAAAATGGGTATGATTATAAAAAGGGTTTACTATATTTGAGAGAAGGTGGTGATTTTTTTCAAATCCAAGTTGTGATATGTCTTGTGAATTTTGTTCACCCTTAGTTCATTTGTGCACCATTTTTGTCGTGACCTTAGCCTTGGATTTGCGACCAAGGCAAAGCCTTACAAAGGTGCGGGCCAAGAGCGAAGCCCGAGAGTCACATTTCATGCTCCCAACCATTAAAAGTTGAGAATCGCCTCAATTTCCTTGTGTGCAAGTGACATGCCACATATTGTTGAAAAGATCTTGATGAACGCTACAACTTTGCTTTAGACCTCACTTTAATTAAAGGTTTACACACAAAGTTATGGGACTCCAAAGTTGTAAGAGTCCTAATTTTGGGACAAAATGACATTTGGGTGCTAGCGTTGTGGCCATGCATAGAAAATAATATAAGGGGGAAGGTGGTGGCTTCCCCCAAGTCTAGGCCGTGGTGAATCTTGTGAGTATTGTGAATCCATGTTTGCATATGGTTCATATGTGCACCAAAGGTGTTCCAACTATACACTAACCAACTTATTATTTGGTTTGTGTAGGTCTATGTGAATAATTGACTTGCTTGTCAATCTTCCTAATCCCCATCTCGAAGCTCCAACATGCCCTAAACCCCTGAAATGCTGCGAGCCAAGGGGTGTGCCTCAACTCCTTCTCCTTCTATTGTCTTCACCTTTGAACTCGTAGTTGAGTCCATCAAGGAGCTTGGGGGTGTGTCAGTTTTGGTTCAAATTTAGACTAACCATTTTCATTTTTCGTTTGTGCAAGTTGATTTCATTTTGAACTTTCGTAAATTGTGAATTCTTCTTAATCCCATCATGAAGATTCCACCTTTGTTTTTTTCAAAAAATTGAAAAACACACCTTAAATTTATAATCTATTACAACCTTGAAAATTAGTAAAATTATTTACCTTTATACCATTTGACAAACTTAAAGTGTGTTAATATTATTATTATTTTAAATATTCAAAATTGAAATTGAAATGGTATTTCTATTATTGATGTTGTGCATCTTGAAAGGCTATTGAAAAGTTTACGATAGAAAAAGTAATTGATTGGTTAATACCCTTATTGAACCTCCAGTGACTCTTCAAATGGTCATTGTCACTCACAAATTTGGTAGTCCAATTGCTACCAAACTTGGGAAAGTTCAAAATTTTAAGTTTTTGCCTAGAATGGAAACCTTCAATTTCCCTAATTCATATTTAGTTAAAAAGGACATATGCCTCTACCATTTAGGCAATCAGTGTGACAATACACGTGTCCATGTGACCAAAATAGCTCAACTATTAGACACCAATTGACATGTAACCAAACTCAATTAAAATCATGAACTAAAAGAAAAATAAAAATTGGTCAACAATGAGTAGCAAGTGAGATGAGGGCACTCATGTTTCAAATAAAATCATGTTTCAAATAAACGTCAACAAATATTGCAATACAAGGGCAGCTTCAACACATGTCTTTTAATTAATTAATTAATTCTGAAGAATCCATGTTGAAAATTAAAAAAAAAACCAAAAGTTCCTTCATTTCCCTTCACAAAAAAATGTTCTATGAATTTTTTTTTTCAACATTTCTACAAATAATATAATTTGTGTCATAGCTGCCAATTTACTATGATGCTTAGAAGTTAGCTTCACTTGGCGTCACCTGCATCATGAAGGAGCAACACTATTATTTATGTTAAGGGTTTAGGGTTTAACAAATGCTTGGAGACTCCATCATCTCTAATCTATACACAATACTAGTAGGGGCTAAGCTAAGTTTGTGGATTCAGGGGTGTTAGTTACCCTTCCAGGGTACTCTGCATAATACTATCAACTTTGATGCAATGCCATACTACAACAAAAGAAAATAAAA
>Ga0116228_10003009_pt1 | contig 14758 bp, 17 predicted proteins | sample S1TSphfallax_2_FD_89694 | JGI IMG/M metagenome (GOLD analysis project Ga0116228, IMG submission 89694) | Host-associated microbial communities from peat moss isolated from Minnesota, USA - S1T2_Fc - Sphagnum fallax MG | ecosystem: Host-associated > Plants > Peat moss > Unclassified | place...
CGGGTTCGACGCCGCTTTCGGCGGCGCCAGGCGCGATGAGGAAAAATCCCGCGCCAAGGAGCGGATCTTTTCATTCCGTACCGCCAACCATGGCTGGGACCCGAAAGTGCAGCGCCCGGAATTATGGCGGCTGTTCAACACCCGCATCGCCCCAGGCGAATCCATCCGCGTGTTTCCGCTCTCCAACTGGACCGAGGCGGATATCTGGCAATATATCGAGCAGGAAAATATCCCGATCGTGCCTTTGTATTTTGCAAAAATGCGGCCGGTGGTGGCGCGCGGCAGCCAGTATATCATGGTGGATGACGACCGGTTCCGTTTCTTGCCCGGCGACCAGGTTGAGCAAAAGATGGTCCGCTTCCGCACGCTCGGCTGCTACCCGCTGACCGCGGCGGTTGAGAGCGATGCCGATACGCTGGAGAAAATCGTCGATGAAATGCTGGCCGCCAAAACCTCAGAGCGCAGCGGCCGCTTGATTGATCATGACGAATCCGGCGCCATGGAGAAGAAGAAGCGCGAGGGGTATTTCTGATGTCCGCGGCACTACAGCCGCCTTTCGTGTTAGAGCGTTCGCTGTTGCGCGTGCTCACCTGCGGCAGTGTGGATGACGGCAAATCCACCTTGATCGGCCGGCTTCTCTACGACACGCATTCAGTGCCGGACGACCAGCTGGTAACGCTGGAGAAAGATTCCAAAAAATTCGGCACGACCGGCGGCGATATGGATTTCGCGCTGCTGGTGGATGGGCTGGAAGCCGAGCGGGAACAGGGCATCACCATCGACGTCGCCTACCGTTTCATGGGCACGCCTGCACGTAAATTCATCATCGCGGACACGCCTGGGCACGAGCAATATACCCGTAACATGGTCACCGGCGCTTCCGGCGCGGAACTGGCGATTTTGCTGGTGGATGCCAGGCGCGGCATCCAGGTGCAAACCCGCCGCCACGCCTTTATTTGCGCCCTGCTCGGCATCCGCCATGTCGTGCTGGCGGTGAACAAGATTGATTTGATGGACTACAGCCGTTCGGTTTTTGAAACCATCAAATCCGAATTCAGCGCCTTCGCGATTGATTTCAAGTTCAAGAACATCACCGCCATCCCGCTTTCCGCCCGGTTTGGCGATAACGTTGCAAACCGGTCCAAAAACATGCCGTGGTACCAGGGCCCGGCGCTGCTGGAACATCTGGAAAACGTCGAAGCCGGCGAGGATTCCTGGTCCGCCCCGTTCCGGATGGCGGTGCAATGGGTCAACCGGCCGAACCTGGATTTTCGCGGCTTTTCCGGCACCGTCGCCTCCGGCATCGTCCGGCCCGGGGACCGGGTGGTCGTGGCCGGGTCCGGCGCGGCCAGCGCCGTCACCCGGATCGTCACCGCCGATGGCGACCGTGCCGAGGCGATCGCCGGCGATGCGGTGACCCTGGTGCTGGCTGACGAAATCGACGCCTCGCGCGGCGACGTGCTGGCGGCACCGGCTGATTTGCCGGAAGTCGGCGAGCAATTTGCCGCTGATATCGTCTGGATGTCGGGTGTGCCGATGCTCCCAGGCCGCAGCTATCTGTTTCGTGTCGGCACGAAAATTCTTTCCGGCAGCATCAGCAAGCTCAAGCACAAGATCGATGTGAATAATTTCGACCATATCGCGGCGGACGGTCTGAAGCTGAATGAAATCGGCACTGTGAATGTTTCCTTAAGCGCGCCGGTTGCCTTCGACCCGTATGACGTCAACCGCCGCACCGGCGCCTTCATCGTTATCGACCGCGTGAGCAACGCGACGCTGGCCGCGGGAATGATCCGCTTCGGCCTGCGCCGCGCCACCAACGTCCATCGCCAGGTGCTGGCGGTGGATACGGTGGCGCGGACCGCGCTGAAAGGCCACAAACCGGCGATTCTTTGGTTCACCGGCCTGTCCGGCTCCGGCAAGTCCACCATCGCCAATTTGGTGGAGGCAAAGCTGCACCGGCGCGGTGCGCACACCTTCATGCTGGATGGCGATAACGTGCGCCACGGGCTGAACCGCGATCTCGGCTTTACGGATACCGACCGCGTTGAAAATATTCGGCGCGTCGCGGAGGTGGCAAAGCTGTTTGCCGATGCCGGGCTTATCGTCCTGGTCTCCTTCATCTCGCCCTTCCGCGCCGAGCGGGAACTGGCGCGTGAACTCGCGCCGGCCGGGCAGTTTTTCGAGGTTTTTGTCGATACACCCATCGAACTCTGCCGGGCGCGCGACCCGAAAGGCCTGTACAAGAAGGCCGATGCCGGGTTGATCAAGAATTTCACGGGGATTTCCAGCCCCTATGAGGCGCCGGACCATCCGGAATTCTGGCTGCATACAGCCGAGAGATCGTCTGAAGAGTCCGCGCAGATGCTGGTGGACGGATTGAGCGGCTTGTTCGAGGGCGTGACCTACGACGATTTTTCGATCTGAATCTCTGGCCGGCGCCCCGCCATGAAGATGGTTGCGCACAGGCTGGCGGAATTGGTATTGGAGAAAAAATCGGGAACAGCAGGAGCGTTTCATGGCGGCAGCGGCAAATTTCACTCGTCTTGCACGCGCTGATCTGGCCGAGCTGGTGGAAGCGGCCGGCGATGACGACCCGCAGGCGTTCTTGAGCTTTTTAGCGGCGAACGGAACTTCCGTGGCGGATTACGACTGGGATGGCGAGGTGTTCAGCGTGCTGCTGCCGGTCTTGTCCGAAGAATACGACATCGACCTGGAAACCAGCGAGAATGAGGTGGTGGCGGATATCGCCGAGGCGGTGGAGGGGTTGGTTTTCATCCTCACCGCAGAGGATAAAAAGAAGTATCTCGACCTGCTCAACCCGGAGAATTTCAGCGCCGAGGAGCTGGGTGAGGCCTATGAAGACTTCACCGAAGAGGAAGACGAAGAAGCCGGCGACATGATGCTGGACGCCGTAACCGCCCTCCACCAAAGCCTGGGCGAGGTGGATGGCGACCACGTTGTAGTGGTCAGTGTTCAGTGATCAGTCGTCAGAAGAGTCTGACAACTGACAACTGGCGACTGATCACTGATGACTGTTTTCTGATTCCGCCTTCAGGTCCGCTGCCCGTGCGAGGATGCGGTCTTCCAGGCCGCTCACGGTTCCCGGGTCCACGGGCGCATCCTGCCATGTGCCGCCTTGCAGGACCTGGTGAAATACCGAGACCTGAATCGCGTTGGCGCTGAGCTGCTGGCTAAGGATATAGGCATTGGCCTTGAAACGCTCACCCGGCGCCGCTGCCGGTGTGTACCAGTCGGTGATGATCACCCCGCCAAACGGGTCGGCCGAGACCAGTGGCATGAAGGAAAGCGTATCCAGGCTGGCGCGCCACAGATAGGCATTGACTTGAATGCCGGAGCTGGCTTGCGTGCCGCCGGTGCTCTTGCCGAAACTGAATAATGAGGATGTGTCCGCATTGGCCTGTTGCGGCGGAAGCGTTTGGGTTTCCGGGTTATTGATTGTGGCTTGGGTGGGCTGCGGCGCGCCGCTGCAGGCCGTCATGGCCAGCATGCTCAGGCCGAGGCCAGCAAAGGAAGCAATTTTAGCGATCCGCAACTTACGTCTCCAAACCCAGAACTGCGGCGTGTGTAGCCTTGGATTCGGGCAGCGCCAAGTGCCAGTCATCAGTTATCAGTCGCCGGTCATCAGAGATTTCTGACGACTGACGACTGACGACTGAATGCTAAAGACTGATTACCACTTCAGCGTCAGGCCGGCGGCGAGGGCCTCGACCTGCAGGTTGTTCAGGGGAACCTTGTAGGCGCCGGTTGCGGCGGATACGGCGTATGAGGCGCCAACCTGATGCTTGTGGCCATATTCATACTGCGCGAACAGGCTGAGATTCGGCCCGATCACGTAGTTGCCGCCAATGGCGGCGCCATATTCGCTCAGCGTCCGGCCGATGGTTCTGCTGCCTGGAATATAAGCGCCGGAGGATTGCTCGTCGTAGAAGCTGGCGCCCAGCACATACGGCCCAAGCACGTAGCTGGCGCCAATGATATAGCCGAACGCGTCACGTGTACCCTTCGGCTTGAAGTAGTAGCTGTCCTCCACCTGGCCGCCCTTGACGTCGGCGCCAACGGTCAGGCCCGCAAAGGTTGTCTGCGCGCCAATTTCGTAGACTTCCAGGCTGTCATAGCCGCGCGGCGCGGCGGTTAGAAGCGCGGCCGGGCCGGTATACGCAATCGGCGCGCCATAGAGCACACCAACGGATGCCTTGGTAACAAAGCCATTCGCCTTCAGCGCGTATTGCAGCGCCGCGTCGATGGTGTTCTTGCGGCGCTTGCCGATATCGCCGGCAACCGGCGAGGATGAAAGGGCCGCACTCGTATCCGTCGCGGCAGCGTTGTTGCTATAGCCTTCCTTGATGCCGTTTGAGTTCGGCTCATAGCCGGCGGCGGCGCTGAAGCCGGCAATGGCCGGGGACAGGTAAACGATCTTATCCGTCGCGTAGAGATTGGATGCGTCCGCATAGATGAAGTTGCTGGGCGTCGCATCGGTTGGCAGCAGGCTGCTTTCGCCGCCATCCGTGTTGAACTGCGCACCGTCGCCGAAGGCTTCGATGTCACCGGTCTGCAGCAGGGAGAACGCGCTGTCAGTCTGGCCGGCGCGGAGGAAGCCGGCATCCGCCGTGCCGAGATAGCCGTAGCCGCGCTTCAGATAGAGGCCGGCTGAACCTGTTGAGCTGCCGGAACCGGAAACCTTGTCCGCGCCGACATTGGCGTCCGAAGTGGTGACGCGGAATTCGCTCTGCGCGCCATATTCCAGGCCGCTCACCGTCTGCCCATCGAAACCGGGGTAAATGCGGACGTCGCCATCCGTGGTGATCGGGTTCAGCTTGTATTTGCCGGCGGTGGTGACAGCATTTCCGGCTGGAACCGTAACCGTGTTGACGCTAGAGCCGTAGCCGGCGATTTCAAACTGGACGTAGCCGTTGAGGTGTACAACGAGCGTGCCCGCCGCGACCGGCTTGACGGGCTGCGCCATCGCGCCGCCGGTCATCGCATATGTCGCGCCAATGGCGGCCGCCGAGGCCAAAAGTAACTTGCGCATGAAAACCTCCTGGTTGCCGATTTACGGCGATTTAAGTCGTGTTATTGAGACAGCCGGCTTGATTTGGCCGCGCCCCAGAACCGCGAGCAGTGTTCTGCGACCTTAAAAGCGTGCCAATCCGTGTCAGGCAATGTCCGGAGGGCAATAATTCAGTAATTCCCTAGTGGTGTGGCGGGATAGCCACAAGTCTATGACATTATTATGAAATCTTAACTTTTGCCGATATTTTTACTGCTGCACTGCAACAAATATCTGCTAAGCAAACGATCTTTTCCTGGTAAATCAGCCTAAAGCATAGGCTTGTCCGGTTTGGCCGCCGGGTGAAAAATTACCGCTTCAAGGGCTGAGCGCGGTGATGGCGCCCACCCCGAAGGCGGCGGGCAGCCGGCGGATATTTGCCCCCGTGATTCCGCCCAGCGCATAGGCCGCGCCCCCGGCCAACCGGGCGAGCCGCGCCCATCGCACCGGGCCCAACCCCCGCGCGGCGGGGTGGCTGGCCGAGGCAAAGACCGGCGAGATGAAAATAACGCCGGCACCGGCCCGGCGCGCGCGGCGAATTTCCGCCACGTCATGCGCGGATGAGGTGACGAGGCCATGCCTGCGCAAACAATCCGGCCAGCGCCCGCCGCGCAGATGCACGCCGGCGCCTATGCGAGCGGCGAGCCGCGTATCCCCCGAAACGACAAGCGCTATGCCCCGCGATTTGCAGAGTTTCGCCACGTCTGCCGCCAAGGCGGCTCGATTGGGCGCTTGATCGTGCCGGAAAACCACGCCGGCGCAAAGACGCGGCAGGCCGGCAATGCTGGGCAGCGGGTCCGGCGCACGCTGCGAATCAGTAAAGTACCAGAGAGGTGCAAAATTGTTGCGGCGCCGCTGCTTTACCGCCCGGCCCAGCTTAAGTAACCCTTGATCCATGGCGGAAGATAAGGCGATTGCGTCGGCGCTCGCCAGCGTCAAGGCGCGAATCAAGGCGGCGGCGGAAGCGGCGGGGCGCGAGGCGGCGGCGGTCACGCTCGTCGCGGTCTCAAAAACGCATCCCGGAACCGCTGTGACCGCGGCCATTGCGGCGGGGCAGCTGGTGTTCGGCGAAAACCGCATCCAGGAGGCGGGCAGCAAATTCCCCGCACTTCTGGCGGTCTACCCCCGCGCCCGGCTGCATCTGATCGGCCCGATCCAGACCAACAAGGTCAAGGACGCCGTGCGGCTCGCCCATGTGATCGAAACGCTGGACCGCCCAAAGCTCGCCGAGGCCATCCATGCCGCAACGCAAGGGATCGGCGGCTGCCCGGAATTGCTGGTGCAGGTGAATATCGGCGACGAACCGCAAAAATCCGGCGTCGGCAGCGCGGCGGCGGACGGGTTTATCCGCGCGATGCGGGCGCGCTTCGGCGACCGCCTGCGTGGCCTGATGTGCATTCCGCCGGCGGAAGCCGACCCCGCCCCTTATTTTCGGCGCCTGGGCGCAATGGCGGATGTCCATGGATTGCCTGTGCGCTCGATGGGCATGTCCGGCGATTTTGAGGTGGCGATTGCGCATGGCGCGACGCATGTCCGCGTCGGATCAGCAATTTTCGGGGTCAGGTAGGCCGTCGTCAGTCGCCAGGTCAGTGGTCAGAAAGCTTTAGGGCCGCTTCGATGCCGAATGCGCCGGGCAGGCTGCCCCGCGGAAAAAGCCGGTTGAAATGGGCCATTTTACGGCCGGGACGGGCTTCGGCCTTGCCGTAATGGTGCGCAATGAGTCCGGGCGTCGCCAAAATTGCGGGCCAGCGGGCCATGTCTTCCGGGCCGACCAGGTTTTTCATCACCGCGTCGGAATGCCGCGTGGCGGGTGGGAGCGGCAGGCCGGCGACGGCGCGGATATGCATCTCGAACTGGCTGGCCGGGCAGGCATCCAGCGTCCAATGCCCGGAATTATGCGGCCTTGGGGCAATTTCGTTCACCAGCAGGCTGCCGGTGGATGTCACGAACATTTCCACCGCCAGCAATCCCACCAGCTCAAGGGCCTCGGCAATTTTTCGCGCCATGCCGGTCGCCTCGGCCAATGTTTCAAGCGGCAGCGGCGCCGGGGCCAGGGTGAGGTCGAGAATGTGGTGTTTGTGCCGGTTCTCAACCGGATCAAACGATGAAATTTTGCCATCCTCGCCCCGCGCGGCGATCACCGAAATTTCCGACTGAAAATCGACGAAGGCTTCCAGAACCAGCGGCTTTGGCTCCAGCGTCTCAAAAGCATAGCTGCACTCGGCCTCAGTCCGGCAAAGTGCCTGGCCCTTGCCATCATAGCCCAGCCGCGTGGTCTTTAAGATGCATGGCAGGTCATGCCGCTGCGCCTCGTTCACCAATTCAGCCTCGTCATGCACCGGGCCCCAGGGGGCGGTGGGGATGCCGATATCGTTCAAAAACTGTTTTTCCAGCAGCCGGTCCTGGCTGATGCGCAGGATTTTTGCGCCGGGGCGGACGGGTTTGAGGCTGGAGAGGAGATCGAGGCTTTCGGCTGGCAGGTTTTCGAACTCGAATGTGACAACGTCCACCGCCGCCGCAAACCGGCGTAGCGCATCATGGTCCGCATATTGCGCAACGGTGGTCCGGGCCGCGACCTGCGAGGCAGGTCCACCCGGGTCCGGCGTAAAAACATGAGTCAGATAGCCAAGCCGCGCCGCCGCCATAGCAGACATCCGGCCCAGCTGGCCGCCGCCGATGATGCCGATGGTGGCGCCTGGCGGGAGCGGGCTCATTCCGGCGAGTCGGGCACGGCTTCGGTCTGTTCGGCGCGAAATGCCCGCAGCCGCGCAGCTAGCGCCGGGTCCGAAAGCGCCAGAATCCCGGCGGCGAGGAGACCGGCGTTGATGGCGCCGGGCTTGCCGATGGCCAGCGTGCCGACCGGGATGCCGCCTGGCATCTGCACGATTGAAAGCAGCGAATCCTGCCCCTGGAGGGCGGTTGAAGCAACCGGCACGCCGAGGACGGGCAGGATGGTCATGGAAGCCGCCATGCCTGGCAAATGCGCCGCCCCGCCGGCGCCGGCGATAATCACTTTCAAGCCGCGTGATTCAGCACTGGTGGCATAGTCAAAAAGCCGCTTCGGTGTGCGATGGGCGGAAACCACCTTCGCCTCAAACGTAACCCCCAGTTTTTCCAGCGCCTCCGCGGCGTGCCGAATCACCGGCCAGTCCGACCGGCTGCCCATGATAATGCCGACCAGCGGGGTCACGCCGTACGGTCCGGGATCAGCCGGCTTTCCAGCCAGGCGATTTCATCCTTCAGCCCCAGCTTGCGTTTCTTCAGCCGCTGCACCTGCAGCTGGTCCGTCGGGCCATGCTCGGTAATGCGGGCGATGACGGTATCAAGGTCGCGGTGTTCGCTGCGCAGGGCATGCAGCCGGCGGAGCAGATTGTCTTTATCGGTCAACATGGCGGGAGCAATAGAGGGAAATCACGGTTTCCGAAACCTGTTTTTGTTGCGCTGCGTGGTGGCCGATTATTCAGATGACAAATCAGGGTCAACGGCGCTAGCCTGCCAACCCCGGGAAGGCCTCGGGGAACGCTACGGCAATATACCGTCCAACATTTCAAGGAGGTACCATGAGCCTGCAATCGCACATCGAAGTTCTGAAAGAACGCCACGCCAGCCTGGACACGCGTATCCATGAACAGGATTGCCGACCGCGCCCGGATGACGGCGAGATTTCACGCTTGAAGCTGGAAAAACTGCGATTGAAGGAGGAAATGGAGCGACTCAGTCATCAGTGATCAGTCGCCAGTGATCAGAATCTGACGACTGACGACCAAAGACTGACGACTGCCTACGCTGCTTCACTCGCCATCGGCGCCGGCGGCGGGGGCGGGGTGATACCTTCCCTCGCCAGCCGGTCATTGGCGGCGGCGACGGCGTCGTTCAGGTCGGATTGCTTGCAAAGGCCGAGGATCACCGGGTCACGCGGCTTGATGTTGCTGGAATTCCAATGCGACCGCTCGCGAATTTTCTGGATCGTGTCTTTGGTGGTGCCGAGCAGCTTAATCACCTGCGCATCGCTCAGATGCGGATAGTTGCGCAGCAAAAACGCAATCGCGTCCGGCCGGTCGTTGCGTTTGGCCACCGGCGTATAGCGCCCGCCCTTGGATTTGCTTTTCGGCAGCGGGTCCGCCGGCGGCAGAAGCCGCAAATGCAACTCAGGGTTGGCTTCGCAGCGCGCGATATCCTCGGCGGTCACCTGCTTGTTCGCCACCGGGTCATAGCCGTTAATGCCCTGCGCGACCTCGCCATCCGCAATGGCCTGGATTTCCAGCGGGTGCATGCCGCAGAATTCGGCAATCTGGCCGAAGGTCAGCGCGGTCTTGTCGATCAGCCAGACGGCCGTGGCTTTGGGCATAAGGGGCAGGGACATGATTGAAATACCTTTTAGCACCGCAAGCACCTTGGCCTGCGGCGGTCATTTTGTGCGTTGGCGCTTGAAGGCGCGGTATGGAACTTAGCGCCGCCTTCGGTCAAGATAGTTTCATGATAAATCCCGATGAAGACCTGCCGAAACCGGCGAAATCGTTACTGGTCCCTCCGGTGCTGGACATGCTGGGGATTGACGAACTGCAAACCTATATTGTGGCGCTTGAGGGCGAAATTGCACGTGTAAAGGCGGTAATTTCCGCCAAAGACGCCCATAAACAGGCCGCCGCCGCATTTTTCAAAACGCCGCCGGGCTAACGCCCCATGCCGTCATTCCGGCGAAAGCGGGACTCTCCTGGTTTTACGTATGAACCGTAGAAGATTCCGGCTTTCGCGGGAATGACGAGTGCCCAACCCCTCAAGATTAACGCTTTGTAAACTTTCGGACGCACTTCATGCTATAGGGTTACGTTACGGCTATTTCGGCCGGATAGGACGAAAAAATTGAACATCGGTATCGGCTACGAATTGATTTACCATTTCCCGCAGCCCACGCCGATGCTCCTGATGCTGAACGTGCACTACACCAGGGCGTCGGACATTGTGGTCCCGGATCACATGACGATCAGCCCCACCGTGCCGATTTCGGGCTACCGGGACGGGTTCGGCAACTGGTGCACCAGGCTGGTGGCGCCCGCCGGGCAGGTGCGCATCGCCGGCGCCGGCACGGTGCGCGATGCCGGGCTGCCGGACCCGGTGGTGCATGACGCGATCCAGCACGAGGTCCAAAACCTGCCGGCCGAGGTCCTGGTTTATCTCCTCGGCAGCCGGTATTGCGAGACCGACGAGCTGACCGCCACCGCCTGGCAGCTTTTCGGCCATACGCCGCTGGGCTGGGCGCGGGTGCAGGCGGTGTGCGATTTTGTGCACAACCATATCGTGTTCGATTACGCCCATGCCCGCCCCACAAAAACCGCCTGGCAGGCTTTTAACGAACGCCAGGGAGTCTGCCGGGATTATGCGCATCTGGCCGTCACGTTCTGCCGCTGCCTGAACATCCCCGCCCGCTATTGCACTGGCTATTTGAGCGACATCGGCGAAACCGGCCCGTTTTCGGCGATGGATTTCGCCGGCTGGTTCGAAGCCTATCTGGGCGGCCAATGGCACATGTTCGACCCCCGCAACAACAAGCCCCGCAAGGGCCGCATCTTGATCGCCCAGGGCCGTGATGCCACCGATGTCGCCATCACCAACACTTTTGGGCCGAATACGCTGATGAAGTTTACGGTGTGGACGGATGAAGTCACTTGAAACTGGTGAGTCGTAAGTTGTCAGAGAGTCAGTGAAGGTTGGATTGATGCTGGAGACGAGTAGCGCGTTCAAGGAAAATGCCACCGGCGCCATGGCCGATGCCGGGCTGCAAAAGGCGCTCGCCCGCGCCAAACCGCAATTCGCCAAAAAACGCCTGGCGGCGGTTGATAAGCTGCCGGAATTCGAAGAGCTGCGCGACGTCGCGAAGGGCATAAAAAACCACGCCATCGCGCATCTGGACTATTACTTGGAAACTTACGCCGCCGCGGTCGAACGCGCGGGCGGCCATGTGCATTGGTGTTCAACGGCTGACGATGCGCGCGCCGCCGTGTTAAGAATCTGCCGCGACGCCGGGGCGCGCACGGTGACCAAGGGCAAATCCATGGTCACCGAGGAAATCGCCCTCAACGATTATTTGGAAGCCAATGGCGTGACGCCCGTCGAAACGGACCTCGGCGAATATATTCTGCAACTGCGCCACGAGCCGCCAAGCCACATCATCGGCCCAGCGTTCCATTTGAACCGCGAAGACTGGGAAGAAACGTTTCGGAAATACCATACAGACTTGCCCGTGGACCGGATATTTCACGAGCGCCGTGACATTCTCACCGAGGCGCGGGCGAAATTGCGGGAAAAATTCCTTACCGCCGACGTCGGCATCACCGGCGCCAATTTTTTGATCGCGGAAACCGGCTCCTCGGTCATCGTCACCAATGAAGGCAATGGCGACCTCACGCAAACCCTGCCCCGCGTGCACGTGGTGGTGACCGGGATTGAGAAAGTTGTGCCGACGATTGAGGATACATTAGCTCTCCTCCGCGTGCTGGCGCGCTCTGCTACGGGGCAGGACATGTCCGTCTACACCACGTTTTCCACCGGCGGCCGGCGCGTTGGTGACCCTGATGGGCCAGAAGACTATCATGTCGTGCTGCTGGATAATGGCCGTTCCGGCATGGTGGGCACGCAGTTTCAGGACATGCTGCGCTGCATACGCTGTGCCGCCTGCATGAATCACTGCCCGGTCTACGGCGCGGTCGGCGGCCATGCGTATGGTTCCACCTATCCCGGGCCGATGGGCGCGGTGCTCACGCCGATGCTCGTCGGTATCGAAAACGCCGCGCTGCTGCCCAATGCCAGCACTTTTTGCGGCAAATGCGAGAGCGTGTGCCCTGTCAAAATTCCGCTGCCAAACCTGATGCGGCATTGGCGGGAACGCGAGTTTGAGCGGCATTTTTCTCCTCCCGGCATGCGATACGGTCTCGGTTTTTGGGCATTTTTTGCCAAGCGGCCGGCGCTGTACCGGCTGGGTACACGAGCGGCGTCGCTTGCTTTAAGCTTTTTCGGCCGCAAGCGTGGGTTCTTCGCAAAACTACCTTTAGCTGGCGGCTGGACAGGGAGCAAAAATTTTCCAGCGCCGGAAGGAGATACGTTTTTTGCGCAATACGCGGCACGGCGGCGCGCGACATGACTCGCGAGGCGATTCTCGGCGCAATTCGCCGCGGCCTGAAGCGAGGTCCCTTGCCGCTGGACCAGCAGGCCATGCTCGCCGGCCGCACGTCCATGCACCCCCGCCACATCATACCCGCGCGTGGACAGCTGGATCTGGCGGGCCGGATCACCCTGTTCACCGAATATGTCGAGCGTGAATTCGGCACGGTGGACCGCCTCGCCAGCTTGAACGACGTCCCGGACGCGGTAACGCGCTATCTGGCGCTGCAAAATCTGCCGCCCGCCATCGTCATCTCTCCGCACCCGACTTTGCAAAGCCTGCCCTTCGGCACCAGGCCGATGCTGGATATCCGCTTCGGCGTCTCCGGCCCCGGCGACCTGGTCAGCCTGCAACACGCTTTTGCCGGCATCGCCGAAACCGGTACGCTCATGCTCCCCTCCGGCCCCACGCGCCCCACCTCCAATAATCTGCTGCCGGATAATGCGCTGGTGGTGCTGATGGCGGACCGCATCGCCGCCAGTTACGAGGATGCTTTCGATTGGCTGCGCGAACGCGGCGGCATGCCGCGCAACGTGATGCTCGTCACCGGCCCGTCCCGCTCGGCGGATATTGAACAAACCCTGGAGCTCGGCGCGCACGGCCCGCGCCGGCTGCACATCATGATCGTTGATGGCGAGGGGTAGTTTATCAAAAGCCGACCAACAATTATGGGCGGCCTTTTCCCAAAATCTGCTCCTCCTCCCCGGCAAAACCCGCCTGCCCCTGGAGCCGGACCTGCCTCCAACCCCGCCAGTCGCGCAAAATCCCGCGCGCGCGCCGGAGCCCCGTCGTGCCGGGGAAGGCCGGGGGGCCGCTCCCCGGCATCCACGACTTTCGCCCTCCCAACCCCCCGGCCTCGACACCGCCACTTGGAAACATTTTTCCACCGGCAAAATGCGCGCCGTCCGCTGCCTCGACCTGCACGGTTTTACCGCCGCCCGCGCCCATCACGCCGTCACGCATTTCATTGAACGCGCCTATGCCGAGCAGCTGCGCTGCGTCGAGATTATTACCGGCAAGGGCGAAATTCTGGCTCGCGAAGTGCCGCTATGGCTGAATGTGCCCAGCCTGCGCCGGCTGATTTTGGCAATGGCGCATCCCCACGCCGCGAACACCGGCTCGGTGCGCGTCCTGCTGCGCCGCATCCGGTGACACCGTTCGGCGAAAAACTCCGCGCCCTGCGCGCTTCCCGCGGCATTCTGCAGCGAGACATGGCGGCAGCGCTCGAAGTCTCCCCGGCCTATTTATCGGCCCTGGAACATGGCCGCCGCGCCGCCCCTTCCGCCGGCTTGATCCACCAGATCTGCGACTATTTCGGCCTCATCTGGGATGATGCGGACGAGCTGCGCGCGCTCGCCAAACTCTCCCGCCCAAGGCTGAAGCTCAACACCGCCGGGCTCACCCCGGCCCAGACGGCGCTCGGCAACCGGATGGCGCGGGCACTCAGGGACCTGGACCCGGAAACCGTCGCGGCACTGCACCGCATTTTGGACGAGGCGGCGCCGGTAAAGCGAGACCATGCTAAGCAAAAGGCAAAGCAAAAATCTTTTTGAAACTGGGCCACCGCCGGTTCCACCGGCACGCCCTGAAGTCATAAAAGTTTTTTTTGCTTCTTTTTTGTTCACAAAAAAGAAGGCCTTCCTTCCCCCGTTCTTTATTTATGGCTTTGCGCCGGGCTTTGCCATATTGCTTGGACAAACAAGAACGGAACGCCAGACATGCACATAAAGAATCCGGTAGAATGGTTTTTTGCGCAGCTTGAGGCGACGGCGGAGGCGAGCGCGGAAGTTGGCGGCATGTCCGCGGACGAATATTGGTCGCATTTGCCAACCGATAGAATGCCGGATGTGCAAAAGATCGGCTTGCAGGACGTCAAAGCCGCTCTGCAGCAGGGGTTGGAGGATTTTTTCGCCGGCCGCACGGATGTGATTTTTCTCTGCCTGATCTACCCCGTCATCGGCCTGTTCCTCGCGGCGGCGACAGAGCGCGGCGGTTTGCTGCCCTTGCTCTTCCCGGTCGCTTCCGGCTTCGCGCTGCTGGGGCCGTTCTTCGCGATCGGGCTTTATGAGATGAGCCGGCGGCGGGAGATGACCGGCGTGATCAAATGGTCCGATTCATTCGCCGTGCTGAAATCGCCCTCCTTCATGTCGGTGATCGCGCTGGGGACGGTGCTGATCCTGCTGTTTCTCACCTGGCTCGCGGTCGCGCAGGCGATTTACGATGTCACGCTGGGGCCATACCCGCCGCCGGGCATTGCGGCATTTATCACGGCGCTGTTCACAACCGCCGCCGGCTGGGAGATGATCATCATCGGCATGGCGGTCGGTGCGGTTTTCGCGGCCATCGTGCTGGCGATCAGCGTGGTTTCGTTTCCGCTTCTGCTGGACAGCCATTTTGGCTTTGTCATCGCGGTTGAAACCTCGGTGAAGGCGATGCGTACGGACCCGAAAGCACTGATCTCCTGGGGGCTTATCGTTGCGGTCCTGCTGTTTCTCGGCTCGTTGCCGTGTTTCATGGGCCTGGTGATC
>Ga0116228_10003010_pt1 | contig 14756 bp, 13 predicted proteins | sample S1TSphfallax_2_FD_89694 | JGI IMG/M metagenome (GOLD analysis project Ga0116228, IMG submission 89694) | Host-associated microbial communities from peat moss isolated from Minnesota, USA - S1T2_Fc - Sphagnum fallax MG | ecosystem: Host-associated > Plants > Peat moss > Unclassified | place...
AGCTTGCCACATTTCTAGATGGAATGGCCACTACCTGGCCAGTTGCTATAGTGTATATATACATAAACACCTTTACAAATTTCTATGGTGTATTTTCAAGCCAACTAGGTACACTTGCTGATGTTTCCATGATCTCCCCCCACCCCCCCACTCACCCCTTATTTGTACTTGGTCCCACAGAAATAGTTGGGGTTTTTATGTAAAAATGTTGAGAGTTGAGATACATTTCCACTATTTGGTAGATTTCCCACTATTCTGGTGAGTGTATTTTTAGGGTGTGTTCTGGTGCAGAATCAGGGTCCACCATGTGTTCTGCGCTACACCTTTGTGAGTGCCATGAGGTTACCGGGAATTGCAGTAAGATCCCTGACCTTAGTCGACATCTTTCAACGACATAATATTTTTCTTTTAACCTACAAGATTTCCTTGATGCTTCTTTTGATTTATTTCAGCAGTGAACAAGCACTAAATTTCTCTCCACTTCCCCTAAATTGATCTATTGCACCACTGATTAGAACCATAGGGGAAGTCCTTGTTAGGCAGACTTCCTGCAATATGGTCATGCCTACAATTGCGGGCGAGGGTCGTAGCTCACCCAGCCTGCCAGGCGTAACTGCATTCCACGAAGTCACACGGTGTGAGGACTTTCCCTATACACTATTATACATTATACCTCCAGATGCAAGCTGCTCTCGTAGAAAGCAGGAGCTTACACTAAGAAGTCCCTTTGGAAGGACTTCCCATTTGCAGTATACCTCCAAGCAAGTGCCAAGCATACTCGGTAAAGTGATTCCAAACGCTGTTATTCGTTGGAACGTGTCGGAATCACGGAAATCAAATTCATGATCTGGGAATCGCTTAATTTCCAGGTTGTGTGGAAATTGATTGCGGCAGAAAGCTGACACACAGTTGCTCAGAGGGACACAACGTCAAACGTCCCCTATTAAAAAATAACTTAAGCCACATGGGGAAAGGGCCATAGTGAACTAGCACCCACCAGTGCACCATCCACTGGATGCCTGATATTACTCAGTTGTGGATGAACCTCAAGTGTGTTAATATTTGGTTTCACCTTGATAATCAATTTTGTAGTAAATAGGTCCCCTATATAGGTAAGAAAATAGATAATTAGTAGGAAAGTACAGTAGATGGTTATACATAGGTAAAGGCTGTTTTTACTACCTACCTACTAACAACCTTCTTGTGGGTTGTTCGAAAATAGCTTGTTAGAAAAAACAACTGATCTAACCACCATGATTAACTAGGGAACTGGAAGAAACGAGCCCTTTGAAGTGGGCCTAAAAGTTCAAATAACACATTAAAGAAGTATATTTGAAAAGAATTCACAAAAAACTCATCAAAAAAATTTGAAGCTTATTTAAAAGAGAGTATAGTTTGGTAGGAAAGAAGTCAATTTACAAATATTGTACACCAAGCGATGTATGATTCTAACATAGATCCATTCATTGTGTACATTGAAGGTTGCAACAATATTGAAAGGAGGTGGTGATGTATGATATAACAAGCACATCTAGCTGGTCACATGACTTAGGGCATTCTAGACATTACAAAGTTATATACATGAGCAATCCTATTTTAAAACAGTGACGAAATTGTCTAGTATTTTGATGACATTAGTTGTTGATTGATGGCTCCATCTATTAACTACCCTTAATTACACAATTGTAACTTTTTAACATCTAGAAGGCCATAAATCACATGACCAACAAGATGTAATGATTATATCCTACACCCTCCCTACTTGATGAAAAAAATGCACATTTGGTTGATGAAATGAAAAGGGAAAATTATAGAACCTCACTACCAAAAAAAAAAAAAAAAATTCAACACCCTCCCATCACTTGTTACAATGAGAATAAAACACCAAGGTTTGGAAAACACACAGTTGTCTCCCTTAAGTACAAAACATCAAACTTGGAAGAACCGAAAGAAAATAATCATGTAGAGGTGTGTAAACATTAGAAGCTGTGACTTCAACAAAACAACAAAATTGATTGAGAGTCAACAATAGACAATACAACAAAATTGCCTGACACATTGCAATTTGCACAATGACAATCTGTAAGCTCATGTGAATCCTTTGAAATTGAGGAAGATAGCATATCTGAACAATCAAGAGCTTGGGTTTGAATATCAACCTTGAGATCTTGAGTAGTACCTTAGCCCTTGAACTAAGGGCAAAAATATCAAACAAAAATCTTTCTCCTCCTATCAAGCAAAATTTCTTAATTTGATTGAAGGAAAAAGTTTGAAGAGCAACACCTTTTCCCTTCAAAAGACTATTTTGGTGGAGAATGGTATTTGGTATGATTTTGTCAACCATTTGTTGCCTGGTGGGTAGTGGAGACAAAGATCCTTTGCGACTGCTTGACTTTCACATTTGATCACCATCTGCAGAGTTTTCTTTCCTCACTTGGAGACTCAAAGAGCAACTGGCACTCCACATGGAAGATATGTACCAATAAGGTGCAGGGCAGGATTTGGAGTACCCGATTCAGAGAAGCAAATCTTCTTTACCATCTTATCACCCCAACCCTTGCTGAAAAACCAGTCTTTCTTACTAACAGATATCAAAATTGGAACCTCATTCCAAGAGGCCCATGATCTCATCAGCAAGCAAGTCATCCTCTGTCCGAACTTGCTGTATGGGTCTGACTTCTCCTCCTACAAACCATATACCCCAATATCAATCCCTCCTCGTCCTCAGTATAGGAGCTTGTTATCCCAAATGCTAAGAACTTGAACAACAACTGATTACAATAAACAAGCACAACCACTTTGCATTAAGACAATCAGTTTCCAATGGCTCCTAGGAACACTTGATTTTAAAGCTCAACAGTAACATCATCAGGAAGGACATCCAAGATCACAAGGCCTTTCGGTCACATTTGTGAAGAACTTCAACATCTGATGATGGCACTGACAGTACTGCCACAACCTTCTAAAACAGACAAGGTGATACTCACACTCCTTTTTGTTCTGCTTACTAAATCCACAACTGCCAGCTTTTCAGCATACACAATTCACAACAGGTTTGGAAGTCTTATAAAAAAGCTCTGGTATTGAGAACAAAATTTGTAGGATAGGATTGAGCCACCAAGAGAGAGAGAGAGAGCTTACTGACCTCGCTTTTGTCTTTGTCGTTTTTGTGGAACTAGCTCCTGGCAAAAACATCAACAAAAAGGTGCAGATGGGCATCACTCCATAAATCAAGGACAAAAATCAAATACTACTATGATAATAAGATACAGGAAGAAAAAAATTTGGTTATTGAATCCAAGCTGGGAAACACAGGAGGACGTCCTAAATTGTGCCTCCATCTGCATCCTGATTTGTGTCCCCACCCAAAACAATCAGATTGATGATTCTGCAGTGGAGAAAGCCACGAAGTTGGTGTACCTCCTCATGGGAGTCGAGGGGCAAAGGGCAGAAGGGCTTTCGTTGAAGCTCCCAATCTGAAACCATTTCCTTGAGTTCTTCTCCCAGTGTAGTGTTGCTATCTTGAAAGCTTGGCATGTCCACTACTCTGTCATAAGTCCCAAGGCCTAGTAGCATCATGCACAAGGAGGGAGATTAGCTACTCATGCACAGATATCCCACATAGCTACACATGAAACAAGAAAGATTTCCAAGGGGTGGTGTTTTGGAAGCACCTGTGAGCACATGGTTTTTGGCTGCTTCATATTCCTGACCAATGTGCTTGAAATCATCCAGTAACAAATCCTGGGTCTACAACCACTCAAAAAAACATTTCAAGAAGTTTGGAAGGCATTGAGACAAGATTATTGAAGTCCAAGTATGTGGTTTGGCAATTGGGTTTGGGGTAACCCTAAACCCTAAACCCTGGACCATCAAAAACCCAATTGAGCCTCATGGGTAATCACCTGCAAGAACGCTTATTGCAAAACCTTATGATTCAAGGCTGAAATTGTCTGCAAAAAAGCTATTGCAAAACCCTCCTATTCAAAAGAGCTGTCATGCAATGGTTCCTGCTAGTCCTCCAACAATGCACAACATTGCTCTCTCCAACATATGGGCAACAGAAAAACATAGATCACTACTCACCAGGTCTGTGTACAAATGCTCTTGAATGGGCAGATTTGACAGCAATCTGCACAGAACCGAGACAAAAGAAACTCTACCCATGTGAGGACATACACTTGGCAAGTCAAACTTTCTGTATTTCAGAATTCAATTCTCCCATTTAGCACAGCCTCAGATGGTGATCAACCACATCTAGATGTTGAGATCAAAGCTAAGATGCAGACTTGAGTGGCAGGTAGGATCAAATCAGAGAAGGTTTTGAGAAGCAAGCAACGTGAAAAAAATTACCTGTTGCGGGCATGATGTAGGCGAGATGCAGCTTGAGCAGCAAGCTTATCACAGGAGTCAGCAATACTTCTCTGGTTGATGGCCACACAACCATACAGAAACACCTTTCTTTGAAGCATAAACTTGATCACCTTCAGTGCAACAACACAATCATGCCGCTTCAATTCCTTCACCAGAATACAAAGCTGCTCCAATTCCTCTGCATACACAAATCCAAACAGCAGCAGCCTGAGCCTTGAAATCTCACCTCCAGCAGGTGTCAGTTGGTTGTCCAGACCAAAAAGAGGAGGATATATAACACAGTAACTTATGATGAAGACTCCCTTTGAAGGAATTCCTTCACAAAGTGTAGATGAAGAAGAATTGACAAAGATTACAAACCCAAAAAAAAGTCAGTGGAAAGTTTTGAGTTTTGTGTGCACCTTACCTAGTGACAGATAAATCTTGAAGCGCTTCTCAGTCAATTGAGTCTCATACAACATGTAGAGCACATACAAGCCACCGATCTTCCATGCAATTGCTCTATCTCCAACTACAAAACCTGTCATCCCAAAAAAAATATATATATATACCAAACCCGAGGAAAAGCATGATGATCACAAAGGCACCACCACACCTGATTGTACATACATACATACACTCTCTCAAGACATTGTTTTCCTATCTCCTTCTCTCTCCTCCCTTGCTCCTCACAAAGCAAACACACAGCTTTCTTCCCAAATCAAATCAGAATAAAAATGGGTGTTTTGGATGCAGATTTGATGAGCTCTTTGCAAAAAGTGTTTTTGTTTGGAAACGATAAGCTCTGGATGTTGGTGACCTGTCCAAAAACAAAAGAATAGAAAACCCACCACTTTTATTGAACAGGAATTTTGCTTTACTTACCAAGTGCAGAAGAGTAGAGTGCCTGCATGAAGAAGTCTTGTGTAACATCCTTGGGACAAGCTTCATGGATAAATGAAAATCTGCGAGCTTGCCATAGCTCTTTCATATGCGACAATTCTCTTCCTTCCACCTTCTCCCCCACACAATTCAAAACACCCACACACATTCACACAAAAAATAGTCTCATTTCTCTCCATCTTCAGATCTCCAATTCCCCAATCCTTTGGTCCCTCTGCTCACAAAACCCTAAAAAACACAACATTACAACAAAACCACAAATCCAGAAGAAATCCCAGAATAGATGTTGATAACAACCAGGGAATTTTCTTTTGTTCATCACAAAACTAGAAGCAAAAAAAACCGTGGACTGACACCAGAAAAGAATTGTTGATGGTCACAATAATTGGAAAGCAAGCAAGAAAAGAAAAGAATTTGTTTGTTGTTGATGACAGTTGCATGCAGACGTGCAAGAATTGTGCAAAGAGGAAATGGGGATTTGAAGCTTTTTTTTTTCTAGGGTGGAATGGTGAAAGAACAACAACCAAACTCACTTGAGCAAATGCATGAACAAGCTCTTGAATGTCCTGAGCAGCTCCTGTCATGTCCATCTTCTTGCCTTCTCCTCTGACCTTTTTCCTCAAACCCTAAAATCTGAAACTGTGTGCACATGCTGCTGCTTCCCACCAAGTAATAAGTACCCACTCAATCTCTTTCTGTCTCTCTGTGTGCATTTTCCAAGCTTTCAAGATGCCCTCTTTCTCTTTTGCAACAAACATGAGACAAAAACCCTTCCACAAACCCTATCGAAAACCCTAAAGAAAGAAACAGAAGACAAAATCTTCCACAAACCCTAAAAAAACCAACCAAAATAAAACACCAACAGAAGCAAAGAAGGATAAAACGGTGCTCTACAAAATCTGTTATTTCTTCACAGAATCATTCTTCACACAGCCCACAAACGGCTTGGCAAAATCTGGGAGATGCAGAATCATTTTACAGACAAAAGAAGACTGGTCAAAGAAGAAAAAGAAGCAGAAGATGTATAAGACCTACCTACCCAAGGAAAAAAATTTGTGATGTCTTCTGGTTCCTTCCTCAAGACCTACAAAAATCCAGAGAAGACAAAATTTAAATCCCAAGACAGGAAGAAGAAGAAGAAAGAAGGAAAGGATGCAAGAAAGAAAACCCTTCTTCTTCTTCTCTTGTCTCATCGGATTCTTCTTCTTCTTGCCTCTTCTGGTAATGGGTATGGGTCAGATGATCATTACTCAGACTCTGCCAAGAATCTGAAGAAAACAAAAAGAGAGAGCAAGAAGAAGGAGAACAACCCATTGTGCGCATGGCAATGGAAGAGAGCAAGGGGAGTTGCTGCTGTTTCTGTGTGGGCCAGAGAGTGTTGTCTCTCACAAGCAACAGCAATGAAAGGGGAACTGTGAAGTATGTGGGAGCAGTGGAAGGATACGAGGGAGTGTGGGTGGGAGTGGAATGGGATAGTGGACAAGGTCGGCACAATGGAAAAGTGAATGGGATTCAGTACTTCTGCACACAAGATCAGCTGCCATCAGGCTCCCTTGTGCGACCCAACAAGCTGAGTGCTGGTGTTTCATTGCTGGATGCTCTCTCTTCTCGCTACAAAGCAACTTTGTCACAATCTGAAGAAGGTAAGGAACAAACCCTCCTCCTCTTGTTCTTGTTCTTCTTCAGTTAGCTTCTTTTGTTTGTTGATACTGGAAGAGATCAAGTAGAAGACATCTCTGTCTGCACACAAAGAGAAGCTGCACATGCAGAAGACATCTCTGTCTGCATACAAAGAGAAAATGCACATGCAGAAGACATCTATCTCTGTCTGCACACAAAGAAATTCACATGCAGAAGACATCTCTGTCTGCACCCAAAGAGAAAATGCACATGTAGACGACCTCTCTGTCTGCACACAAAGAGAAAATGCACTTGCAGAAGACATCAAACAGAAGAGATTTCTGTCTCCACTCTGTCTCTGCAAATACAGGTTTTTTTTTGTGTGAAATGCACATCTTCTTCTACTTCCAGAAGAAGAAAGAAGGACATAAACAACAACAACAACAAGCATCACCATACATCTTGTGGGTGCGGGATGTGTTGGTCGGGGATGTCAGATGACATGTATGTTACAACACAGAGGCGGATGCGAGTGGCAGTTGAACTTGTTGGCAAGAACCAGGTGGCAGAGCATCAAGCACATCTGGAGATGCTCACAGTTGCCACTCTTGCATATACTGGTGTATGTTCTGCAGGAGCACAAGGCAAGATCCGATTGTCTGCTCCAAGTAAAAAGAAAAACCCCATATCTCTCTCTCACCCTTCTTCTTCCTCTCATATCTCTCATGCCTCCCTCCTCTCTTTTTTATTGTTGTTGTGCAAATGAAAGATTTGATCTTTTCTCTTTGACAAGAACAAAATTGGTTTTGGGAATTTTTGTTATGATGGTATCTATGGTTTGTTGCTTGTGCAAAATGCACAAAATGCTCATATGTTTCCTCTTTCTTTCTGTTGAAAATTTTCTTGGAGCAATTGGGTAATACCCAAATTGTAATCTTCTACAGCAAAAATGGGGTTTCTATAACTGAAATGCACAAAATGCTCATATGTTTCATCTTTCTTTCTTTTGTTTCTTGGATTGATTCAGTAGTACCCAAATTGTTGTAATCTTCTACAGCAAAATTAGGGTTTCTATAACTGTGAATATTATTGTGCTGCTGCTTCTACAGACATTACTGATCTGGATCTTACGGGGAATCTCATCCCAGACTGGCAGGTAAAGAGAGACAACAATTCTCACAGAAACCCACCCATTCAAGAAAGAACGAATTCCCCAAGGACTTTGGCTGTAAACAAATGAGATATGCAAAGAGAGAAAAAAACTGATACATATGTGTTTTGATCACAAGAGTGTTTGTTTGCACAAACTTCTATTGACTTATGACAGATGATGACAACAACTGTAGCTAGAGAATGAAAGGATTGAACAACAGTATATTTTTGGTGTTTGTGATTTTATTTTTTATGGCAGGAAGTTGGCCGCATTTGTGAAGAGCTACCAGCTCTAAAACTTCTTGATCTCAGCAACAGTCGCATTGCAATTACCATGAGAGATGGATTGCCAGTGCTCTCAAACTTGACAACACTTGTGCTCAACCACTGTGCCATGAGATGGTCACATGTATAGCATGCCCCCCTTCCATATACTAAAGTGGAAAAGTCTCAAAGATTCTCCTTGTATCTGTTGTTTTTGGGAATCTTTTGATGCTTCTTTCCGATTTTGTTTTGCTGTCAGTGTGAGTTCAATGTCTTGATTTTTTTTTGCCCTTGCAGCATTAAGCTTGGTAAATTCAATGCTGAATTTTTTTTGTGCAGGTAGAAGTGCTTAATGGGTGTCTTCCAAAAATTGAGGAGCTCTCCCTTTGTGGAAATAAGTTGCAGAGTATTGAGGTACTTGTTGGTTGCCATCATGTCAACTGCTTATTGTTCTTGCTGAAACGATGATAGACATTTGCTGCATATGCAGTTCTTGTTTTCTTTGGATTGAGCATCTTTTCATTTGAGTGCTGCAATTTGTCTTTTTGTCTTCATGTTCGATGTGGGAGGGTGGGGTAAGGCAGGCGGACCCCACCTGCACAGAAACAACAACCACCAGTCAGCCTTTTGTTGGAGGATTCGAGTCACTGCGCCTTTTGAACCTGGAAGACAACTTGTTTGACAACTGGAATGAGATTGTAAAGCTATCTCAATTGCAGAGGTTGCATTTCATCCCTTCAAACTGCATGTGGTTTTGGTCTTTGTGCACTCAAAAGAATCTGATAGTTTTCTTTCTCACCTAATTAGACTTTAACCCAACAAGACTTGTGCCTTCCAAATACTCCTCCTTGCTGGAGTTTTGGTCATTCAAATAGAGTTCCAGTGCAAAGTTCCAGCTCTACATAATTTTTTCAGGGCTACCCATATGTGGAGAAATCAGGTTTGTTTTAAGAGCAGCTCCACCAGTGCTCAGTATGTGGCCCTGCAAAAGAAAATCGGATGAAGAAAAGTCAAAACATGTCTGGTTTGGCTCAGCAAAATGGTTTTGGCCCAGCATTTTTGCACAGGATGTAGAGGCTCATAAAAGGCACATCAAAGCCTAACACCTGCTGTTGGTTGGCTAGATAGTTTGATTGGCCCAGGTGGGTTGCTATTAGTAGTCTCCCACCTATTTGCAATCCCAGTTTTAGTTTTATGGGCAGGGTTGGAAAAAAGTAAATAACTAGACTTGGATGTGAAAAGTACTTTTGTATGGTCACATACTGAGCACCACTGGAGATGCCCGAAGAGATGCATAATGGGCAGAAATATGGATTCTGAATTATGCAGTCTTACCAAACATGAACATGAATTTGTGAGAGTGAGAGTTTGTGCTTTTTTTGTTTGGGGGTGCAGCTTGCAGCAACTATATCTGAGTGGCAACTGCCTTCAACAGCTCTGGTATCCAGACTATTCTAGCTCTACTGCTGATCATCATCACAAGGATACAGAATTCAAGCCCTTTGCAGCATTACGATGCCTTCTTCTAGGTGCAGCCCCAGAACATGATCAATCATTCTAGACTTAATATTTGTTTCTTGCACTGACAATTGCCACATCAAATTTGATGCCGACAGTCCATATGAATGGTCATGTTTGTTGCCATATTAAGGTTTCGTGATGGCATTATGGCAGCTGGGAACAAAATCTCGGAGTGGTCTTCTGTGGATGCACTTGATCAATTTCCTGCTCTTGAGGTGCTGTAAAATATACCCTTCTTCTTCATGCCTGTAAACAGCAGTTTGACAGCACGGGGCTCGTCACAGTGTCAAGCGTTGGAGGGAAGCTTGCTGCCTGTCCGTCTTTCCTCTCTTGGGATTTCTTTTGTCTGGAGAATGAATCTCTCCTTTTTTTTCTGTGCAGGAAGTCCGGCTTTCTCAGAATCCACTAACAGATTCTGGAAATGGTGTTGCACCCCGCTACATGCTGATTGCACACTTGGGGAAAATCACTAGCCTCAATGGCAGCCAAGTAAGTAAACAAGTGTTTTGCATGTTAAACCTCTGCTTGTTCTGATTTCTATGTGGAGGAGCCCTATGGGCCTCATAGCTGTAAACAAGATTAGTGTAAGAATTGGGCAGAAGTATCAGCCTCCTTGGTGTTTGGATGCAAACCTCTATAGCCATGAGAGTAGCAACTATATCACATGCATTTTTTGTTCAGCTTATGTGGATGGGGATCTTGTGCAGGTCAAACCAAGAGAGAGAAGAGATGCAGAAATCAGGTCTATCCATTAACCCATGTATCTTTCTTTTGCTTTTCCATCTTGATGCAGTCAGGAATCTTTTGTGTGTGGGTTTGTCTTGAATGTTTTGCTCCTCCAGTCATTCAGGATTTCTCCATCGAATGCAGTCACAGATTTTTGTCTTGATGAAAATGATTTTTTTATATGATAATGCACAGATATGTGCGCCATGTACTGAGCACCATGCAGAGCAAAGACATGGAAGAGATCATGAAATCTCACCCCAGGTGCTTTTCTCTTCTTGAACTTGCCATTTTTATTTGAAAGAAGGGTACCCATCATTTGCTTCAGGTGGGAGTGTCACATATGCAGGTTTAGGGTTCAGGGTTTTTACCCTAGGCCCTAAACCCTGGGACCATGAAAATGTCACCTGGCAAGTTCCAAAGACCATGCAGCTTGCTTTGAAACCAGACTTGACAAAAAGGCTATCAAAAACTGGCCTCTGTTGTAAGGGATGGATCTCATTTCAGTAGAATTGTGTGGGACACAGGTTTAAACATCTCCAAGTGTTGCATGATGTGCCTATGGACTTGGGTGGTGGATCAACTGGAAAAACTTCCACAATGGCCTCTTCCTTGATATGTACACACCCTCCCAAAATATCAACAGACTTAGAACTAGTGCCATTGTTCACAAGTAGAAAAGTAAGAGAGATGTTGTGATCAGTGAATCATAAAGAGCTGTAAAGTTTCTCCATTTCCCATGGTTGAATCCAAGGATTGGTCCAGTCCTTGAGTTTTTCCCCAGCAAAGAACATGTGAATGCAATTGGGAGGATAATAGCAATTTTGTGATGTCATGCACATTGGATTGCACTTGTGGGTATATGTGTGGGTTGAAGCAGCTGTAAGCATTGTTTGCGTGGCTGCAACAATTGGAGAGAGAGCACCTATTACCAAGAAACTCCCAAGCTCTACCACTGTCAGTTTGCCACTTCACTTACAAAATGTTCTTTCTTCTTGGAAAGTGTATATTGGGGTTTTTCTATTTTGCAATTTATAATGTCCAAATTCAAGCATTGATGTTCTGATGCTGGGTGTTTGTCAAATCTGATTGGAGTTCAAGTCAGAGTCTTCTTTGTGTTATTTTAATGCAATTAAATTCATGTTCTACAGACACTCAGCAGTGACACACAATGGAGAAATCGACAGTCTGCTAGTAGTTTCCCATAACCAGAAAAGTTATCAAGAGTAAAGGAATGGGTGTTCTGCCCTACTGCTTGGGAAAATATTTGGGGCATAAATGGTGTAAAGTGGGCTTACAGATTGGCAGGTTGAAGGTTGTTTGTGAGGCCCTCTTCAAGCTGAGGGCAGCTCGACAGCAACTTTTCTTCAAAGATCAGGTACCAAAAAAACATTCTTGCAACAATAGATCCCATTCTAGTCATATCAACCGCAGGGCTTTCTCCTAGTTTCATAAATTAATCTTGCAGTATTGGATAGCGACAGTCTCTGTTCCCACTCTATTTGGTGCCTATTGCAGCATGTGATGCCTGATACCCAAGATGAAGCCCTAGTAATATAAATTGGGTTAGCCAATGGTCATAATGCATTGCTTTCATGCAATGAGATAAAGATTGTTGGGTGTTGATATGCGAGTGATTTCTTTGTAGGATGCACCCCTACCTGTTGCATTGGTGGATGACATGGAGAGTTTGGCAGACCTTGGGTTTGTGGCAAATACAACAATAATTGTTGATGAGGTGCATGACTAGTAATCCCTCTCATTTGAAGGTTTCTCCACAATCCCCTGCATATTCAGAAGCAAGAGATTCAGCATTGTTCATGAACTTCAATTGGGAATTTGATCATGTCTCACAACTTTGCCACCAAACTTTTGCAAATAATAAAACTGTAGCAGCTTTCACCAGAACCCAATGAAATAACTAGATGTACCTTTGTCTTCACTTTAGACAAAAATCATTAACCTTCAAATGACTAATGGGGATAGGGCTCATATTATCGCCTTTCATACCAATTGTGTTATATCATAAAATTAACTATTTATTCCTAAAAATAGCCCATGATGATTTAATTTGATTCACATTTAATCAAGTGACTATGTAAGATATGTGATTCCAATGAAAACAAGCAAGAAACATAGTAACAGGTATAGTTGATTGCAATTGATCTTACAAATTTGTAAGGGGAATAACCAATGAGTGAAAATAATTGTGTGATGTACAATACATATAAGCATATGCACCAAATATTGGTTATGTGAATTAGCAACACATATGTCATTTGTTAATGCTTTCCACATTTGTTCAATTTCACAATTTGATCATGAGTTTGAACTTCTAGAAAGTAAAGTTTAATCAATATGTAAATCAATCAATTTTTTAATTAATTGTCAAAGAATGGAATTCAAATCTTGAATCAATTTTCCTATATTTTCCATAATAAACATGTAGATTAATAGAGTTTTAGATGTTTAGAAATTTAACAATTGAAGTCTTAAAACCTATCAAGTATTTTTTGTAAAATACTCCCATTTATGTTGCCAACAAGGTTTCCATTAATGTTGGAAACTTTGTAAAACCTTCAGAAGAATCATTTATATTTTATTTGTTGTCTTATTGTCTTTTTCTATTCACATTTGTGCACCATATCTGATAAACATAGATGATAAAATAAATTTAGGATTGAAACATGATGTAAAAAATTTAGGTTGATATACACATGATTGAAACTATGTGGTTGAATCAACAATGATTTAAATGATATGGTATGTGATTTTAAAGTTGTTGGTCAAATCACCTTACCTTGCCTTTGGAGCTTCAAATCCCTATTTTGTCCCTAATTGGAAAGAAATCAAATAGTAAGATTAGGTATTGTTTAATGAAATTTGGTGTCATTTCACGAGTTTTGAAGGTTAGATCCTTATAAGATTTGATCTCTTGAAAAGAATAAGTAGTAGTGAAGGTGTAGGTACAACAAATTCATTCATTCTATTGATCGATTTAGGTGAGAAAAACAATTTAATCCCCTATTTATCTTGTGTATTTTTTATATTGTATTGGTCATTTATTATCTTTAATAATTCCCATTAATTTGAATTTTTTATACAATTTTTTTATAACATGATGTTCAATCTAAATAAATGTTATTGAAAAGAGGAAACTGATTAAAATAAAGAATGATGATAGGTTACATAACTCATTTAAATTATCATGACAAATAAATGATTTTTTTTTTATAATGCATTTCATAGTACTTTTTTTAAAAATTGAAAAAATTAATACAGTGAAACATTCAATATTTTGGTTTAAATTAGTTTATCTTATCAATTTGGAATTGTACACATAGAGTTTTTGAAATTAATAGTAATCAAAAAGTTATGGTAAATCTTTTTTGGTATGTCAATGTGGTTGTTCAATATGATGTTTGAAATCATGTGCATTTGAATCATTGAATTTTTTAATGAGTTAATTAAACTTAAGTTTATGTTCATATACAAATATGATTGAAGATATTTAATAAACTTAAGAACATTTTTTAAATGAGTTTGTCTTATCAAACTTCTCAGGATCTATGGGTATTTCATCCTTTGACACAATGTGCTTGACCATCTTTCCCTTTGAAAAAATCAATTGTGATTTTTTCAAAAGTTCAAAATCATTTTTAAATCATCCAAACATTAAAAGAGTAATTCAAGTTTAACAAGGTGAGAAGCTTTATCTTTATAAATTTCAAAATCATCAATGAAAAATCATAGAAAAAGAACCAATAATGGTTTTAAAACCTTATTCATCAAATGTTAAAATGTCCCTAAAGCATTACAGAAACCAAAGGGCATTATCGTGTAACAAAATGTTCTCCATGGTGTGTTGAATGTGGTTTTCAATTGATCCTTTGAAGCAATTTTCATTTGATAATAACCCTTGTACCCATTTTCAAATGTGTGCATTTCATGCCTTGCCACCTCTTCCAAAAAGATTTCAAAAATTGGCAAAGAGTATTGATTAAATCATTTTTATGTTTTGGATCTTTTTTAATTACCTTGTTTAAGGCTTTGTAGTTGACACATACCTATAGCTTGCCATTTTTCTTTAATGCCATTACCACAAAAGAAACCCATTTAGTTATTTTCATAAGTCTAATGAACCTTGCCTCCAACAACTTATCAAATTCCTCCTTCACCATTACAATGTATATTGGATTGCACCTCCCTTGCTTAAT
>Ga0116228_10003011_pt1 | contig 14753 bp, 12 predicted proteins | sample S1TSphfallax_2_FD_89694 | JGI IMG/M metagenome (GOLD analysis project Ga0116228, IMG submission 89694) | Host-associated microbial communities from peat moss isolated from Minnesota, USA - S1T2_Fc - Sphagnum fallax MG | ecosystem: Host-associated > Plants > Peat moss > Unclassified | place...
AGTAGAATGCAGCCAGGAACTCATATAGCATATGAAATTCAAATGTTGCAACTTTTCTCTCTTGACCAATTTGCCATGGCAAGTGCTAATTTGTACACCACTCCTAAAATGAAACACTAACTAGGGAGCTTTCATGCCAAAGAACCAAGTAAATCAACAAAGAGTGCATGTTCAAGCTTGCATGGACTGCCAAGAAGAATGCAGCACCAAAATTTCTGAGTTACAAATCTGTATCCAGCACACAATAACCCCAACCCTGTGCTTTTGGCTAGTTAGCTGTCACACTTCTTAACAGACTGCAACATCATGTATTGTATCAAAAGACGATCTAGGCTTAAATGTGGCCAAACCTGGCTAATGTCATGACTATGATCTATGATGCATTCCACTTTTAAGACAATTGGAAGAAGCACCCAATTTAGTAGCTGTCACAAATGCTATTACACAATCAATGTTGGGCACTGATCTAGTAGAGTACAATACATCAAATAGCACATAGTCAGATGCATGCCATGCAACATGCTTGCTTTCTTGCAATACAAGCACTCTCTTGAGATGAACATAGAAGCTTGTATATTAATCTGTTCCTCTTTAAAAAGCTTTTGTGAGGACTTTTCCACCATTACTCAACTTTGCACTCATCTTTCTCAAATTCTACTCTCAAATCTCGAGCAATAGTGTTGCTAGTCAAGAGGAGATCTTTAGCTAAAAGTGGGTACAAATGAGACAACTTTGGACATTTATCTCCCATTTTCATTTGTACAACAATTCACATTACCATTTAGCCCTCCAGATATTGGTGTTGAAAAATTGCTTTTCACTAGCAATTCAACCCTTTGTGAAGACAGCTGACCCACCTGAAACTTATTTACAACTGCCAACAGGTGGGTAGTGCAATTGTTGCATTATTGCACAACAGGTTAAACAAACTTCTTCATCCTGTAGTTCATTATAGAGTGCCTATCTGTTCACACAATGAATCAGGCTTTGTTAGCTATGACCATGGCACTTCCAAAACTTGGCACATAGAATGGCAGATCAATTGCCACATATTGTGCAGCCTCAGATTTAGTATAGCAGGTGTAAGAAACCTGACTGGACAGTGCCAAAAAACATTTTGATTTGTGTGCTTCACTCCATCTCATTTCCCCACTTGGTTTTCACCATCTATACGATTCATGGAGTTGGTGAATAAATCCTCCCCAAATTCAAGTGCTGCATTTTCAAAGGTCTGTCGCTCCACGAGCTTCTGCCCAATGACACCCCATGCCGAATGCTCATAGACTTTGATTTCTATAGTTGCTAAAAATGATTCTCGGCATGCTGGCTTCCAATCTACTTTGGACACTGGTGCCAAAATACCATCTGAGAATGAGTCAAATGGCGCATATGCTGTCAGCTGCAATCCATCAAGCCCATTAGTTCATGTCTTGACACAAAAGAGACTATCTTTCTGTCTTTGGAAGGAGTAATCTAACAATAAATGATATTGGTTTCCCCATTGGTTTATATGATCTTACCTCAATAGAATGTGATAGGCCAATAGCTGTGACAGAGAAGCGGCTCTCTAGTGGGGAAAATTGTATGTCTTTAAAAATGGTTCCCAAGTCATTCGTGTGAAAATCCAGCGTCTGTGAAATTGAGCGATAGCCTAGTATGAAGATGTAAGGTGTTTCAAATTTCTGCCCTGGAATCTTGAGTGATGCTCCTGCACAAACTACCTGCATGTCACACCTCGCTTAAGCAGACCATTGAAACTTCCTCTTATGTAATACCTAGTCATATAATTGAATACAAACAAGGACTCCATTAGCTACTGGTGAGCAAAAAGTTCATCAACCAAGTCTACCTCATTCTCACAGCACATATGTTGACCATAGACATCTGCACAACAATCTCTGGTGTGCATATTATTGTGCCCTAAATATTTCTTGAAAAAGATCCATGATCAAGCTACAAGTTGCACTTGAAAATTGGAATTGTTCAAAAGCAAATGAGAACTTCTCAGTTGATGAAGCAGGAGAAGGTTTACCTGTGAAGTATTTGCTGGTGAGATTCCCTGTGTCCAGACATGACCAGCTGGGAATGCCTCACCCCAATTTTTCTCAACATGTCCCCATCCAGCACCTTGGTTATCTATCCCTTTCTCCAGATTTGTGAAACTGTATTCCACAGTTGAGCCAAGACTGTAGACATACCATTGAGTGGGAATTATTGTCAAGTACCTTGCCCAACCTTCAGGCCCATTCTGTGAATTGTGAACGTCCCAGAGCACCTACAGTGCCAATAACACATACAATTCCATCAGAAAGATAATTCCAAAGTTCTGGCAATTTGCGAGCACATGAATCATGGAACCAGTGTGCATGCATGGGAAGGTTACTGACATTGTAGGTCCTCTGGAATAAAAGTCAGAGAATGGATAAAATTCCATCAGCAAGATAATTCCAAGTGCTGGCAATTTGTGGAGGATTCGAATCATGATGAAACAAGTGCACATGCATGGAAGCATTGTGAGAAAGGAAAAGAGAGAGAATTCTGCCTCTTTTGTCAAGTTTGCTTTGAAGCGGTAGCCTTGAACCACGAAATCGACATTGATGGAGTGAGGCTTGACTTTCAGTGTGCCAATTCCATTTGCAATCCATTCAAACCCTCGGGGCTCCAGTCCTAAATTGTCTCTCCCTTCTTCTTGAGGCTCCGTGACCTCTACAATCCTTGCATCCTTCCCCATGACAAAAAAGTATCTCATCACTAACTCACTCCACAAGCAATGGGCAAAAAGCTTCTTCACCAGGCAATTTGAAGTTGCTGCTGAGAGGAAAGAGTTGCTCACCTTTGTCCTGACAACAACAGCATAGGTGTAACCCGATTTCACAGCGTCTCCATCGTCTTTTGCATCCTCATTCCCGTGATAATCAACGCTTGAGGCCGGTGAGAAAAGGAGAGTAATCTGGCTCTCATCGGTTACATAATTGGTGGCCATAATCAGCGCTATACTCAAGCCATTGGAAGGATCAGAAACCCGCACGTACCAACCCTCGAAAGAAGGATAAGGACGCAAAGCTTCCGGCAACAGAGGGCTGTAATTGGGCTTGTGAGGGTCGAGAGGATGCTGCTGCTTAAACAAATCCAAATCCTCAGGCAAAGCCGACAACATTTCCTGCCAGTCCATGCTCTCCAATTCTTTCGTCAAACATAATCCGACTCCATTTCCGTTTCTTTCACTCCCAATCTTCTTCGCAATCTCACGGCCAGCAGACGACTCTCCATACTGCACAAGCCCAAATTCTTCGTCTAACAACAACCATCCATCTGCGGCGGCGGTTTCAACAAAGGCCGGCGTTTTGATGCTGCCTTCATCCGTCTGGTGATCCTCCGCTTGAGCAGATGGATTTACCCAAGCAACAGCTGTTCTCCATTTGTAAGGGTTCCAGAAACTCATACTGCGAAAGAAAGGAAGGGAAAAATTAAACAAAACAACGTTTACGCGGAGCCATCGCGAAAACCTGGAAATAATTTTCCCTTTCAACTACCGTGAAATTTAGCAGCAGATGATATCAAATCAAACTATCGTGCTGTCTTCGTCGTCGTCGCGGGAGAAAAGCTTACGGCACTCGTAAAACTTGCTGGGATTTCTGCAGTGTATTCGAGGGCATATTCCAGCGTATTTGTTCCTCCGGTTTTGGGGGCGATTGCAGAAACCTTAAAGTCAGGGCTTCTGAGCCTTTTTTACAACTCATTATTGCTGCAGAATCGGCCCAGCTTGCCCACTTTCTGGCTACCGTATTCTGCCGCTTCCGCTCCAAGTCTTCTGCATTCCAACGGCGTTCCCTGCCTTTAATGACAAAAGACTGGGCTGTAGGCGGCGGATTTTGCCGGGTAAGCATGCCCTTGGTGAGCCTATCTAGTACGTAAAGCGCCGAATATCTTTTTTCTCTTTGTTAATTTGTGTACCTCACCCACCCCGAGAAACCCATTTTTGAAGCCAGCCATGCCATGGAAGGTACTCTTCTTTTGTCTCATCTTTTTCCTTTTTTTGCTTTTCCTAGTTTATTTTTCTGTCTGCAAAAATCCATGTACAAAATTTCAAAAATTTCAAAAATTTCAGAATTTTTAAGGGAAAAAATGCTAGAAAATTTCAGAACTTGAGAAAATTCAAAAAATGGCTTTTTTATTTATTAGCCTAGAAGAGTACCTTCAATGGCATGGAAGATACTCTTCTTTTGTCTCATCTCTTTTTTTTTCTTTTTTTTTTTTCTTTATCTCAGTTTTTTCTTTTTTTCTTTTTCTAATTTATTTTTCTGTCTGCAAAAATCCATGTACAAAATTTCAAAAATTTCAGAAAATTAAAAAAAAAGATTTTTTTCTTCAAAACTTGAGAAAATTTCAAAAAATGGCTTTTTTATTTATTCAAAGGAGGTGATATACAAATATAGTGCCATCTACAATGACATCAATCAATTATACATTGAAAAGACTTCAAGATCGGACTTATAAGGAAAAGTTAGATAAGTTGTCTACAATTGTGAAGTTCACTTGTGCCCATTCTCAAAACCCATGTACATCCAACAACTCAACAACACTAACCAACAAAGCATAACAAACTAAAAATCCATATGTCCTAAGAATAAATGCATGCCCATTCCCAAAACCTATGTACACCCAACAACAACTCAACAACACAAATTAGCAAGGTCAACAAACTCAAAATCTATATGTCCCAACAACAAATGCATGTTAATTCCCAAAACCTAAGTACACCCAACAAAACTCAACACAACACAAACTAACAAGGTTTAATAGACTTAAAATCCATATGTCCCAAGAACAATTGCATGCCCATTCCAAAAACCCATGTACACCCAACAACAACATAGATTAGCAAGGTCTAACAAATTAAAAATCCATATGTCCCAAGAACAAATGCATGCCCATTCTCAAAACCCATGTACACCCAACAACTCAACAACACATATTAACAAGGTCTAACAAACTCAAAATTCAGATGTCCCAAGAATGATTGCGTGCTCATTCTATAAACCCAAGTACACCCAACAACAATAACTCAAAATCCATATGTCCCACAAACAATTGCACTGCATAAGTCCCCACATTCAAATATTTCGACTCAAAACCAAAAATATCAATGAGTCAAAAACCACAATTTGAATGCAACCATACTCACACAACCTTACTCAAAACAAGAAACTAGATTAAAAGATAGAAACAACAATGATCAAAGACCACAAAAAATCCAAATAAAAACAACTAAAGGTTGAATGTTCCCACATTTTTGGGCAAGCAACCTCATGAACTCCACATCTTTATTCTACAATCTTATCCACATGCTCCCTGTAAGCTTTATTATGCATGTAATATAGAAATCAAATGTTATTTAAGACCAAAAAATTGTCCAAATAAAGTTTTTAAGGTGTGCAATGAACTTGTTGAAACTCAATCAAGTTCTATCTACGCTTGGCAATCTAGGAATTGATTTTGGGTCAAACAATGTCAATACGTGATAGATATAAGATAGTTGTGAAGATTGTTAAAAACATGGCTAGAAGATGTGTTTACGCTCACAGTTTGAAGCAATGGTCAAACAAAAATAACATCCAACTTATCTTTATGCTTTGGAAGCTCTTGGTCAACCATGATGTTCAAGAAATTGCCATCAAAATCCATGATGGATCCACCAAAATATGGTAATGGCATATGCATATTCTCTTGGTTAGAAAAAAGGTCAAAAGGCACCATTTTCATCATGTTATTTTCTTAAGACATAGAAGTTGAAGCATGAGACACATCCACAAAACTAAAGTTGGGACAAACACTATTAGAAGAAATACTAGAAAAAGAAATAGTTCTAGAACTCATAACACTGGTGTCTTGAGCATGGATAGAAACCCCCATAGTAGCAACAAGAGCAATTATTCCAAAATCATCAAATCCATTGAAGTCATCCCAAAAAATAAAATAAATAGAAAATAGAAAGTCACCAAACCATAAAAATTTTAAAATGATGAAAATATGAAATGCAAAGAGAAAACTCAAAACAATCGGTACCTTTTGTTGATTTTCAAAATTAGACTAATTCAAGGTCTATTGATTAAAAATTGGAACTTTCAACATTTGCAAAAATACTTACTAATATTTCCAAAAACAAAACGTAATCAACTTCCCAAAAAGAATCATAAACCTTATTTTAAATCCTTTACACTTACTTGCCATAGGAGATTGAATTTCAATGACTTGTGACTTCCATCCTATATTCCCAAGGCACAAGTGCTTTTTCCATTCAAGTAATTCTAATATCACATCCAATGTTATTGGATAAGACCTTAGCTTTCAAATTTGGAAAGTTAGAAGTGAAAGTCTTCATAATCTTCTGCTTCTTTTCAATGGACAGAACATTAGACTTCTTGCTTGATTTGCCAAGATTGGTTGTGGAAGCTTAAAGTGCTACTTCATCTCCAACAACTTTGACACAGTGGTATCTTGCATCTGTAAATATATTAAATGGAATTGTAGGTGCTTTACCTCATTCCATCATTTGCTATTGTTGTTGTTGCGTTGTAAGCCTACTAATGTCACGAATCAATGACTGGATGTTACAAAATAGAAAAAAAATTTAAATATAGCAAAAAGAACACATTAATTAGAATAATCTTAAAACCTAAACCTTAAAACCCATATACAAACCTTAAATCTTGGGTATTGAAACTTGAACCAAACATAATTTAAAAAAAAAACTTTAAACCTTGATTTAAAAATCTTAAACCCTAAAAAAGTTTCAAATACAAAACCCTAAACAAATTTCCAAGTGTTAAAACAACAAATGTAAGTTTGGATATGTATTTAGTTGGAGGACAAAAGGAGTCATCTTTTTTCTACCACTTGCAAAACAAAAGTAGACAACATGTCCACCAAATTCTTAACCAAACCTTCATCTTTAGAAAGATCAACAATCAACTTTGTTATGTCGAAACCACGAAATTGCCTCAATTCATCAAAGGCATTTTTCGCCCATAATTCAACATGTTTGCTAACTTTCCTTCCACCCAAAAAGAAAGGAAAAACAGGGGGGGAAAAGAAAAAATATTTAGGACAAACATAATAAAAGAAAAAAAATTCTTCTAGCATGTGAAAAACAAAAAAATGGAAAAATAAAACAAAAAATCTTCTTATCCTTAAAGAAACAAAAAAAGGAAAACAAAGCAATGAAAAGGAAACAAAAACTAGAGTTCTTTTTCTTGAATTAAAAATAACAAGAAAAAAATAATCTTCAAGATAAAACAGAAAAAAAGGAAAAGAAAAGAAACTTCTTCTTCTAGAATTTTAAAAGTAGTAAAAACTAGAAAATCAAGAAAAATAAAATAGTCTTTGTGTTTTTTCTTTTCATCTTCTTTATTTAGTTTGTCTTCTCCCCTTTCTTTTTCTTACTTTTCCTTTTTGCATGAATGCTCAATAAGGGGGTTTCTCTCGGTAAACGCAATATAGTAACAACAAGTTAAATGCAAGGCTTGGTTTGATGCATTTGCAATACAATACCCAATATGAAAAAAAAATCTTTTTTTTTATTACTATACCCACACAATGATTAATGTTGTAAAATCTTTCTTACATAACAATTTTGAAAAAAAAACATGTGAAATGATTAGAATTCTCCCTTCAACCCAAAGATATAGTGCTCAATCTTTTTCCCAATTGTTTTTGGTAACAAATGAAATGGATGAAAAAATACATACAACATTTGAGTAATTTTTTTTAGTTAGTTGCTTTTAAGAAGCAACTTTCCAAGGGAAAGAAGATTAAGTGTTAGTGCCAAACAAGTTGCCTTAAAGAACAACGTAAGTTCCTCAGGAACAAAATGAAGTTTTCATAAAACAACTTTCATGACGGGATTAAATTGCCTTGGAGAATAATCATGTCTTTGGGGAACAATTGTGTCCTTAGGGAGAAGGAACTTAGATTGCCTTATGGAACAACTTAATCAATTGTTTTCCTTGAAAAACAATCATGTTCTTGATAAGGAGGAGCTTAGGTTGCTTCAAGGAGCAACTTAAACCTTGTTCTCCCCAAGGAGCTTAAGTTGTCCTTGAGAGCAATTTAAACCCCTTTTTCCCTAGAGAACAATCATGTCCTTTGGAAGGAACTTAAATTGCCCTTTTGAACAATTTGAACTTTTTTTTCCTTTGAAAACATGGTCCATGGGGAACATAGTTCTCTTCCAAGAAATTATTCTTGAACAAGTAGTTTTAAAAAGTTGTTCAAGGACAATTTATTTTCATTCAATTCATTTTTGGATGAAAAAAAGAATTCAAGAAAAGGTTCAAACCTAGGACCTTTGGGTTGTAAGGGGGGATTCTAACCATTGCATTAGTTTTTTTCTTTTGAAATAATGTAAGAAAAAATAAATTCAAGCATTAAACATTGTGCAAGTACAGTAAAAAAAATTATATATATATATTTCTTGGTGAGTACTATATTGTATTATAATTGTGTCGAGCTTGGTGCCATATTCAACTTGTTGCTATTGTTTAATGTTTGCCTTCCCCCTTCATGCATGCAATATCGCTTGGTATTTTATTGTGCATCAAGCCCCAAGGTCTCTGGAGAGTCCTGAAATATGGGACTGCACTCTGCTTAGTTGGCCCCACGTTTTGATTATCTCCCCCATCCTTGGGCATTACCCTACACATGAAGCAATCCAAGGTTTTTTTTGCTCTGTATTTGAACACACCTCTTCACATGGAAGATTCATTCATCAATCGAAGGAGCTTTTCGCCAACCAAATGGAGACCTTCTGGAATTTGAATTAAAAAGCCTTTAGTGCTTTATTCTGGAGCGTGCTTCCATCGTTCTCTCCTAATTTGTGAGGCTACAGCCTGAAGCTACCACTCTCCCCACTATGACCCTCAAATTAGGGAAGGCCTTGGGGAGCAAGCCTGAACCAGTAGAATTGTTAGTGTATTTGGAGGGCACCTTACCCTCAATAAAAGTTCTGCCGCAACAAAGTGCACACACCCTGTGCATAAGCTTCCTTTTCTGTTTGTCCAACAGAATCATAGCAGTTTAACAAACAGACCTTTACGCTGGGCAAGGACCTTGAGTGGGGTCGGTTCTTGGGATTCACATCCTGTCCTAAGGTCCTACCTCATGTCAAGCCCCCATTCTCAGAATCACTCCCTTCTCGGTCCTTACCATTACCCTTTTTCTATTGTTCCACAGTTCCTTGAATGCACAATTCATCAGGACTTGGAGCATTCAAGGTGGCAAAAATATAACAACTACATTTGTGGACATCACAACAAGGAGGAACTAAATATCCATAGGTACCTCTGAACCTCTAAAGTTGCTTTGCATAAATGCATGAAGATTGTCTGTTCACAATTGCACAATTAGCAAGTATCCATTACTCCAACTATAGTTTGCATAAATGAAACAAAGGACTAGATGTGCGAAAGCTGCAGCCTGCGTCCTTCCACTGACAAATCTCAGTAATTCTCTCGCACGCTTGATCCCTTTACGTGCCCCCCACCCACTTCCTCTCACAGTTCACGACTCAATTCTCATCACTCACCTACTTACACACCTGCCAAGTGCCTACCTCCCATGCCCCGATTGTCCTAAATTTAATGGTTTTATATACCCAAAGTAAAGTCCATTTGAATCCCAAATTGTGCTTAACATGCTCTTTTCTCTCAAATCTTAACATGCAAAACTTCAATACTCAACTCTTCTGTTTTCTTCACTAACTTTGTGCAACTTTCAAATCTCTCTCCTCACAAGTTCCCAAGTAGTATTCAATACTATTCATACTAGTCCTTCTTAGGTCCGATTTTGGCTGTAAAACGGAGTTCTAGAACACTTTCTAAAGGATTGTGGAAGAAGTTGTTTTTTTGGAGAAGTGTTTTGGGGAGTTAGCGTTGTGTTTTTTGTGGCTTTTGGGTTTGGTGTGATGGCGATGGTGATGGAGGGTGCGCGGGTGGAGACGGGGCCGGAGTCGTTGGAAGAGGCGACGAAGCTGATCGAGGAGTTCGGATTGCCTGGTGGTTTGTTGCCGCTGGAGAATGTGGTCGAGTGTGGATACGTGAAGGAGACGGGCTATGTGTGGATCACGCAAAAGAAGGCGATTCAGCATGTGTTCAAGAAAATTTCCAAGCAAGTGAGCTATGGAGAGAAGATCACGGCGTACCTGGAGAAAGGACGGCTTAAGAAGCTCACCGGCGTTAAGGCTAAGGAGTTGCTCTGGGTTTCCATCGTCGATATCTCGCTCGAGAATCCTGGTGCCCAGCCCAGCGACGACGCCAAAGTCCACTTCAAAAGTATTGCCGGTATTGGCAAGACCTTTCCCGTCAAGGCATTCGCGCGGGGAGAGTGAGATTGAGCCTGGAGTGAAGAATGCGTGGTGGTGACGCCCCCGGTCGTTTCATCGTGCCTGGAGGTTTTGGAGCATATTAGGATCTCTTGATGTTCCGTGACTTGGCTCGCTGGAGTTAGTATCATCTCTTCCATACCAGCAAACTTCCTTTTTTCTGGAAATGTTTGACACTGTTCACAACACATTTGTGCCTGAGATTTTTTTCTCCCTCCAAGCTCATGGGAAGCTGGGAATGCATGACGTATACATGTTGTTCTCTACTTCTGTCATGTGGTAAGGATAAGCTGCCTTGACCTCCGATGTCTGGTTTCAACAATTTCTTACAGTAGGTGCATGCAAGCTAACAATACTGAAATTGGCCATTGATATTTGTTGCATTTGGAAAGGGGTTTGTATTCTTTTGGCATGTTCTCAATTTCTTTTTGCAACTTCAGTGCTTTAGGTTGGTCTTGTTGCTTGTGGTCCTTGTTTATCTTTATTTGCTTCCTTTTATTGCTCCCTCTGCTATGTGGTCTAACACCATCTGCACACAAGAACATCACAGTGATCCATTGTGTGCCACATAGCACTATGATTGCACATACTCCATGTCATTGTCACATATTGGAATGATCTGTGTGCTTCCAGTTGCATTTCTCTGTAAAATCTGTTCTGGAGCTCTTATGAAGAAATCAACTAAAATGTGTGTACAAGACAATGTGTGATGTGAGTGAAATCTGCTCTTCATTGCATTAGCAAAGAGAGTGCAGTTTGTGTCTTTACAAAGATGTGGAAGAAGCCAAGGATGTGAGGTTGAAACCCTTGTGTATTCAATGAGGATACAAAGAAATGGCAGATAGCCCAGTAAAATACAGGTGGGAAAGTGAGTGGTGAGGAGAGGGTATAGCTGAAAGTCTCTCCAGTACAGGTTAAAGATGATGTAGAAATCAGGAACATGCAGGGCAATGTATGGTTCATGAAGGGATGGTGCATGGTGAAGGTTACAAGTCCCTTTTCCTTAGGTATGCACTCTTTGAGTTGCCTCATCTTTCTTGATACCAATTCAGTTCTATACTCATCTCAGTCCATTGGAGTAAATTTCAGAACTGGAAGTGCTAATTTGCTGTTTTCTCTCTTTCCTCCTTCTCTTTGTGTTTCTCCATCAGCGATCAATTCAGTTTATGGAATGCAGCTATGTTCCATCTGTGTGCTGACAGGTTCTCTGTCCTCTTCCATATATTGATTGCTGTTTTGCAAAGACAGAATTGTTCTTTCACATTTCAACATTGGCATATGTCATGACAAATGCCTTAGTTATATGAAGAGTGTCATTCTGACTTTCAGAGACAAATCTTCTCTGTCACAGGCAATCCTTGATTTCCAGTCACTGTATCAAATTTCTTGCTCCAAAATGCCAATCCACATTATTCTTGTATTCTCCTCTAGGTCCTCAAGGTTCATTCAAAGTGTGGATTTATTGTCACCACTTTTTGATACATTCTCTCATTTTCATCTCTCTTCATCCTGTCACATTTACAATCCTATAGTTCTCCCACCAGTTATTGTATTGCTGTTTAAGTCTCCAGACCTTGCTTTTTATGCTCTTCTCTTTTCTGCCAAATTCTGAACTGTACATGAGATTCAGACTCTTCTCAAGGATCTTGTAACAAATTTGGAGAAAATTTCTTAGAGAGTATTTAAGGATCAACTCCAATCTGAGCTCAATAAGATAGGGATAGGGATATGGGTAATTCTGCAGCATTAAGGGAACAATGATGAAAAGTTTCATTTAAAATGATTCTAGAGGAAAACTAGACTTGACTGTTGGAATTGTGTTGATCAAATTGATTGAAATCTGCTGGAATAGGGATATATTGGATTATGGTAAAGTAGTGTCAAAATGGAACCAATCTAGTCCCTCTTCCCGTTCCTACTTCTAATCTACTACTCACTGTTGGTAGTTGATCAACTTTCTTAATAGTCTTTTAGTTGCAAAACAAGGGCTTGTGCAACTTGTTACCCACAAGAGTCTGTTTCCTTTCATTTTTCCTTTCGTTTCTTCTTGTACAAATAGTGTTTTATTGCAATCAAGTTTGGTAGGTGTTCATCAATCTGGACAGATAGAAAGCTTAAGATTTATCCTGCAATGCTAGGTATATCAAAAACAAAGTTTGCTCAGCCCTGTGTAAATAATGGAGGCTGATGAATGTTTTATCATAAAGAAATGGATAGACACACAAAACCCAAAACAATCTGAAGAAGACTGAAGAACAGCAGTCTCAGCCCATGTTTTGTTAAAAAATATCCCCAAAATTTGCACAAATGAAAGCAATGGACATCAATGGATGGTGAAAGAATATAACATAGATTGCTTGTGACTAACATGGGCAAGTGACTTGGTGTAGTGTCTTGTATTACATCTCCAGGAAGGGGCATAAAGGGTATGGTATACCCAGATGGAACTATAGTGAGTGCACTTGTCATGGTGAGTGGAATCTTTCAAAAGGCTCAGAACCCAAAACCTGAGAGCTTGTGCAGCTCACTTGAGTTGAAGCTGGCAAGAAGGAGGCTTGGTAGTATAGAGGTGCTCCAGCAAAAAGGATGCAGGAAAACTCAGGGCTACCCATGCCCAATTGGGGCAGTGTGTTAATTATGGATTTGATGATAGGGGGTAAGCACACCTGAAGAAACCATGAAAGTGGATGGGAAGGAGTTTCACAACCCCATAACCCAAGAGATTCAAGAAATAACTGGTGACAAGTATGAAGATGCTGTACGAGTTCAATGATCCAGTTTTTGGAGGTAAAGGTGGAACATTCTCTAGATGTACATGGCAAATGTTGGAGTTGGTACAGGCTGAATTGTGGGGTGGGAGATTGAACAGCAAGTTATAGATTGGCATTTAGGTTAAGGAACTGAAGCTTTCCAAGCTGAATACACTCCATGTATTTGCCTGAACATGTACATGTAGGGGTGTATTCTGGAAGGAAGGAGTGATAGACCCCACAGCAACTACACACAGCACATTCGGATGTAGTTTAGAAGGAAGGATTGAAAGACCCCATGGTGATTACAAAATGCACATAGGGATAGAAGCACACACTCTGTCTGTGGTCTCCTGAATTTAAATTTGTGGTTAGGCCTTGAGGTTTGGAATAAGGACTGAAAGGATAGTGAAGGGGAATCCAATCTGTTTTTTTAGAATGGTTGCTGACAAGTTCTGTGGTGATCACATACCAAATGTGAGTAGTTACATGCTCTGGATTTGCTTGCTTTCTTTTTGAGAAAGTTGCAAGTGAAGAACTGGTGGAAAGCAGATGGGCATGCCTAACTGATTGTAAACAATCAATTGGAGAAGTACACCAGGAGGATCCTCACAAGCACTTAGAAATTAATGGAGCATTGGAGGCTATTATATGCACTTTCTTAATGTGCATATGGGTTAGTTGATTATTTTAGGTGATAAGTTACTTGTAGCATGGACTCAAAATTGGTACATAGAAATTAAATGTGACTGTGACTGAAAACCTGGACCTGATTGGCTACTTGTAATTTACTGAAACTTCATATTTCAAAGCATTGTATGAGAATGTATGCTATCAAAAGCACCTGTACCCATTGCCTTCCATGACCACAAAATTATGCTGGTTAGAAATTGCTGCCTACTTAAGTTGAACACACCAGGTCACATATGAATTTCGAAGTTGAACACTGGAGACAAAAAAAGCCTGAAGTTGGTGATCCTACAAGAAGATGAAGAAGAAGAAGAAGATTATTATGCTTCTCTCTTAGCTACCTCATCTTTTGAACTTGGGGTTCTGGATATTTGAGTGTGATTTTCTAGCATGAAGAAATTAGTCAGGAATTATGACCAAAACCTACAGCTTGTGCTCAAAACAAATTCACATGTAACTTCTGCAAAATTGCAAATCAAATTCATAGATTGGGAGAAAATATGCTTCCAACTATTGTCTACCTCATCTTTTGAACTTGTAGTTGTGCATATCTGAGTGTAAATTTTTAGCAATAAGAAGTGGTGCAAAATTGCTGTACTGGAATAGCTAGAGCATTATAAACTTCAAGTGTGCACTACTTGATAACATTTCAAAGTGCTGTCCTGTGAGGAATCCCAGAAAATGACAACAAATAACTTACAAATGACAGAGCAAGCAACAATCACAAAGAGGTTTTTGTTGACTGATCCTTGTCAGTCCTCAATTTTTATTGTGCTTGATCTAAATGTTTTACATACTTCTGTCTATTGCTGGAGGACTGCATATAAAGAATTAGTTACTGATAAGATTGCAACTCTAAACAGAGAGTTTGCACCATTGTTGACACAATCCTGGCCAGCTTATCCAGCCAGAGTTATTTTTAACCCTTTGATCAC